>OHLH01001403.1_pt1 | contig 12008 bp, 8 predicted proteins | sample 1569061 | NCBI WGS metagenome assembly OHLH01 (sample SAMEA3879603, study PRJEB24766) | human gut metagenome | biome: human-associated habitat; feature: feces | place: USA | collected 1985/1987
TACTCCTTTTCGATATATGTTGCATAATTGCCTCACTTATATTGCAAGATTTACAGCAATACAACAAGCTGCATTTATTTATCAGAAAAGGAGTTATGTTGATTTTTCAAAAATAAGGAATATGGAATAAGATAAAAAAACAAAAGTGTCCCACTTTAAGAAATGGGACACTTTTGTCATTTATTCTTACACACATCGACAAATTCTGTAGGAGAGAGGCCGTATTTATCGGAAAAATTCCGATAAAAAGTAGAACGGGAGTTGAATCCAGTTAAATAAATGAGCTCTTTAATGCTTCTATTACTTCCCGATTCTATCAACTTTTTAAAATGCTGTAAACGTAAATCATTTATGTATTCTCTAAAGCTACTGAAACCGGCAGACTTTATAGCCAACGATAATTGATTCTCTTTTATTTGTAAGGCTTTCGACAATGTATGCAAATTATAGTTAGGATCAGTATATGCCAAAGTTGCATATAGGTGATCTTCAATCTGAATAAACAGAGAGGAAAGCATATCCGGTATTTCTTTATCTGATATACCTCCTTCTTCCTTATTATTCGTACATCGACTGGAAAATGGATTTTCCTTTAGTAAATATTGAACAGAGAAAAATACTGCAAATAAAATAGAAGTCGCCCCAAACAAGTTGAATATAAACTCATTGATAAATAACGTAAACAAACAGTAAATGAGAACAAAAAGGCAAATAATTCCAATAAAGACATACATCATCTCGTTTATCTGTCGATACGCTTTCCGACGAAATAAAGGATAGAAACAGAAAAATATAGGAGTAACAATAGAAGAAAGAAACAAAACTACCCGTAGTATCACATCTGTACGGTCAAAACCTGCAAATATATCCGAACAAGTGAGTAAAGGTGTCGTTTCACCATTGAATCCCAAATAACATAATCCGACAGTGGTAAGCAGAATGGAGGGAAGTAAAAAAAAGAGTATCTTGAAAGGAGTAAGGTAACCTGGCAGCAAAGAAGCTGTAGGGAATAATGCTACAATGCTTGCCAATACATACCATTTTAACATTTTCTCAATATTCAGCAAATCAGTAAAACGATATTCTGGAGTATCAGTTACAATTGTCAGCCAGCCGATATTTTCCCACATAAATACGGCACCGATACAAAAAGCAATAATTCCCCAATAGAACTTCGGATAATTATCGCCTGCACAATAAGCTAACACTATCCCTAATATACAAGCAATCAGATCGAAACATAATTCAATTGATAAATATAAGACTCCCATATCTCAACTTACTACTACTAATAAATAATTGATAAAAGTAGAATAAATTGAAGTTTCTAGCAAATCGTTTCCATAGCAAAACAACAAATAAGAAAATTTCTGTAAAATAAAAGCCACCATATGATTAATAGAATCATATAGTGGCTTCCGTTTTATTCTTAAGAACTCAGTATCTTAAAATACTATTTTATCTCCCAAGTATCATTGGTTGCCAGCAGCTCGGCAAAATTATGGTATTTCTTTTTTGCTGAAACTTCTTCTATCTGTGCTTCGACAGCCGCATCGTAGGTCGGAGCTTCTACATCACGAATCACTCCCAAGGCTATCGGGAAATCAGGACCTTCCATCAGGGCCAGCTTCAACTGGAGGGTATGGTCTTCACAGTGGGCATCGTGTACCAGAATATCTTTTTCCGTAATACCGTTTTCGCCCAATTTGACAACCTTCAGTCCGAAACCCTCCTGCATCAATCCGAATTCCTTATTCGGACCGAACAACATCGGCTTGCCGTGCTCCAGATAAATGGCATTACGCTCACGGTCTTCCTTCTTCGCTACAGCATTGTGGGTTCCATCGTTGAAAATCACACAGTTCTGAAGGACTTCTACTACCGATGTTCCTTTATGGCGGGCAGCGGCTTTCAAAACGTCAACAGAAGGGCCTCCGTCGACTGCCACACAACGGGCGAAGAAACGTCCGCGAGCGCCAAAGCACAATTCAGCCGGACGGAACGGGTCTTCTACCGTACCGTATGGCGATGACTTGCTGACAAAGCCACGTGCTGAAGTCGGAGAATATTGTCCCTTGGTCAGTCCGTAAATACGGTTATTCAACAAAATGATGTTAATATCCACATTACGGCGAATGGCATGAATGAAATGGTTACCGCCAATGGCCAGACCGTCGCCGTCACCGGAAATCTGCCACACGGTGATATCCGGATTGGCCACCTTGAAGCCGGTGGCAATGGCGGCGGCACGTCCGTGAATCGTCTGCATGGCATACGTATTCATATAATAAGGCAGACGGCTGGAGCAACCGATACCTGAAATCACGGCTGTCTCGTAGGGAGGCACTCCGATTTCGGCCATAGCCTTGTGCAAAGAAGCCAGAAAAAAATGGTCTCCACACCCGGGACACCAACGCGGCAATCCCTTTTTATAATCTTTTGCTGTATATTCGCTCATTTTCTTTTATTCTTCTAAGTTTGACTATTTGTTGTAAATCTCGGTAAAGGCTGCCACCAACTCGCTCACGACAAAAGGCTGGCCTTTCACCTGATTGAACTGATAGGGCACGAAACCGTCTACTTTCATACGCAGATATGCGGCAAATTGCCCTAAGTTCTGCTCGGCTACCACGACTTTCTTATACCGCTTCAGCACTTCCGCCGTATTGGCAGGCAAGGGGTTCAGGTAAGAGAAATGAGCCAAAGCCACTTTCTTGCCTGTAGCCACCATTTCATCCATGGCCGAATGCAAATGGCCGTAAGTACCGCCAAAGCCTACTATCAGCAGTTCGGCATCGTCCACGCATCCCTGCACCTCCACATCAGGCACCGGGATTCGGGCCACTTTCTCTGCACGCAAACGACACATCTTGTCGTGGTTCTCGGGATCGGTGCTGATGGCTCCTGTCCGGCCGTCCTTCTCCAACCCGCCGAGAATATGCATATACCCTTCTTGTCCGGGTATGGCCCAGTAACGCACTTGCGTGTCGGGATTACGCATGTATGGCGTGTAGCTCCCGGCCATTTCCGGAGTGACGTAAGGGGGACAAATATCGGGATAATCGTTCAAATCGGGCAGTTTGAAAGCACCGGAACCGTTGGCCACAAAAGCATCGGTGAGCAACACCACCGGCGTCATGTGCTCCAAAGCCATCTTCGAGGCATAATAGGCCGCATCGAAACAATTCGTAGGCGAAGTGGCTGCAATGACCGGCATCGGCGATTCGCCGTTGCGTCCGAAAAGGGCTTGCAACAAATCCGTCTGCTCGCTCTTCGTGGGCAAGCCCGTGGACGGGCCTCCGCGCTGCACGTTCAGTATCACCAACGGCAATTCCGTAATCACGGCCAGATTCATGGCTTCCGATTTCAAACATACGCCGGGCCCCGAAGTAGAAGTCACTGCCAATGCACCGGCAAAGGAAGCGCCGATGGAGGAGGCACAACCGGCAATCTCATCCTCGCACTGTACTGTGGTCACGCCCAAACTTTTATGTTTGGACAATTCATGCAGCACGTCCGTAGCCGGCGTAATAGGATACGACCCCAAGAAAAGCCGCTTGCCGGCTTTCTCGGCCGCAGCGATAAATCCGTATGCAGTAGCCTTATTGCCCATGATGTCCATATACTTACCGGGCTTTTTCGTCTTGGATTCCACTTTATAAGTATGGGCCACAGAAGCATGCGTATTTGCCCCGTAATCATATCCGGCCTGAATAACCTTTATATTGGCTTCTGCCACGGCGGGCTTTTTGGCAAACTTCTCACGCAACATATTGAACGCTATCTCCAGGTCGCGGTTGAACAACCAGCACACCAGTCCGAGCGCAAACATGTTACGGCATTTCAAAATAGCTTTGTTGTCCATGCCCGAGTCAGCCAGACAGGCTTTGACCATCTGGGTGATAGGGGCAGCAATCACATCGTTTTTGATGCCCAACTCCTCTATCGGATTATCCGTCGTGAAAGCGGCCTTCTGCAAATCTTTGGCCTGGAAACAATCGGTGTCGATAATAATACATGCTGTAGATTTGGCATATCTGTACTGGGTCTTTAACGCAGCCGCATTCATCGCCACCAACACATCGCACTTATCGCCCGGTGTGTACACACGCTGGGCACCGATGTGTACCTGGAAACCGGAAACTCCTGTCAACGACCCCTGCGGAGCACGGATATCAGCCGGATAATCGGGAAACGTACAAATGTCATTTCCTACCGTCGCCGAGACCGTAGAGAAAATATTCCCGGCCAACTGCATACCGTCACCGGAATCACCAGAGAAACGGACCACTACCTGGTCCAGCTCTTTTACTTCTAATCTATCAGCCATACTTTTTGTAGCATTTATATGATTACTGTATATTCTTTCTACCTTAGGAATGCAAATATCGCAAAGATATGTTTAAAAACAAAATATTTTGCTGTTAAAAGCATTCCGGAATACAGATTATACTATAAAATCGTAATCTAAAAGCTTATTTATATAGCATTTCATCGTGCTTCTCTCACTTTTCAAAAGCATAAAGTTCGCAAAAGCACAGAAAAATGCATAAATATGCAAAGAGAGAAAGACCGAGCCTTTCCCTCTATCTTATGAAAGTTTTGTCCCAAGTATTCGACTTTTTAAGCAGAAACTGTTAACTTTGCAAAACAGAAAGAGCCCCTGTAGTTCAATGGATAGAACTACGGTTTCCTAAACCGCCAATCCGGGTTCGATTCCCGGCGGGGGTACACGGTCTATTTCAAGGTAAAAGCTTGTGTTCCGGCTTTTACTTTGTATTTCTTCCCATTCACTTTCAATACATATTCCTTATCAGACACCACGCGTACGGTATCCCCGTCCGCCACGATGTCAGTATGCACATCGCCGAACCTCAAATTCCGGATACCTTGCTCGCCCCAACCTGTCTTACGCCATTCCACGAGCCGAGCCGTGGCATCTATATTATAAAACCCCAACACGTTCTCAATAAACAAAGAAATAGGCCCCAGGGCAGACCATCCGCAAAAGTCTTGAGCCACCAACGTCAAATTCTCACCGTCCACCCGCTGTCCGGGACGAGCTGCCGACGGAGAATAACATTCCCAAATGGAGTGGGGCTCGAAAGTCTTATAGGTTTCGGACATTTGCGCCAACAAACGGCACGCATTCTCATGTGCCACATCATGATAACCGTAAGTCTCAAGTGCCTTGGTTGACATGTAAGCCAAAGGCAGCCATACACCGCCCCTCCAGTAATCTCCTACCGTCCCATTGTAGTCTGCATCACTCCGCGACACGGACGGCCAAGGATATTGACCACCGAACTCATCCTCGTCCTGTGCATATTCCACCAAACGCGCCGCCTGTTTCCGCCCTGGAACTTCTGCCAACATAGCCCAATACACAGCCGGTGTCCGCACTTTCACAAAGTCGCCCGTGGCCTCCTCTATGTCATAATAAAAACCATCCTCCGCATCCCAATAATACTTATTGAGCAAGTCCTTCTTCACGGCATACTCCCCGGCAAACTCCTTGGCCGTAGACGGGTCGTCCAAGACCTCGGCAATCCTTTCGATATAAAGTGCAGCCAAAGCCTGTTGGGCCAAAGCATCCATCCACAGCATCTCCCCGTTGCATCCCCGGCCACGCGGAGTATTGTCCATACCGCTCTGCACGTCGCCCCACAAATAACCTTTCTCCCTCCGTTCCAACATGACCGGCATCTTGGAAAAACGGCTACTGCCCCTCTTCAGTTTCTCAAACCAATAAAAATGGCGTTGTAGGTAACGATTGTCCTCTAACACATATTCCAAACGCCTTTTGTCGCCCGTCATCTTATAGTACTCATACTCCACCCACGCGAAAAAAGGAGGGTTGTCCGGATGCCAAATCTTTAAAGAGACCGGCTCTCCGTCCAATATCGTCTTATAGAAGTTATCCAAACTCTGTATGCCAGGGAATAGCGAAGGCGCATAGCGACAAAAAAGCACCATGAACTCGGTATCCCAAATCCAAATCGTGTCATCCCACAGGTTCTCATCCATATAGGGCGACTGGGGAATCCCGTCCTGATGCTTCACCCGCCCCCAGGCCAAATCCCAAGCTGCCCAATATAAATCCACCAAACCCGGTTCGGGGGAATAAACCGGTTGGGGCAACAAAGACTTGTCCAACCCGCTTCCGGTTTCAGGCTTGGCCTGCACACCCACTGCCATAACGGACAAAAGGATACCGGAAAACAAAACACTCTTTAATCCCATCATATCACATCTTTTATTTTGAAGACAAAGAAACCGCCCTTCCGGAACATTACCAAAAAGCTTTGCACCAAAAACAGACGGATATACTCCAGTATCATATACTGAAGAGAGTCCGGGCACAAAACAATACAGGGCAAGCCTAAGCCTGCCCTGCATCCAAACAACTTATAAACGAATTCTTTATTTCATTTCCGAATCGTTCTCCTTGATGCGTTGCCCCATAGTCAGGAAAGCTACCGGAGCCGCCATGAAGATGGAAGAACAGGTTCCGATTACCACACCGAGAATCATGGCAAAAGCAAAACTGCGGATACTTTCTCCACCCAAGAAGAAGATACACAACAATACGACTAACGTGGTCAACGAAGTATTGATGGTACGCGTCAATGTCGTATTCAAAGAATCATTGAACAAACGCTGACGGTCGCGGTTCGGATACAGATGGAGGAACTCGCGGATACGGTCGAATACTACCACCTTATCATTAATAGAATAACCGATAGCCGTCAAAATCGCACCGATAAAGGTTTGGTCGATTTCCAAAGAGAATGGCACCCATCCCCAACAAATCGAATACGCTCCGATAATCAACAAGGTATCTACCGTCAAGGCCACAACTGCACCGACCGAGAAAGCCACATTGCGGAAACGCAACAATATGTAAAGGAAGATAGCAATCAAGGCCAATACCACAGAAACAATAGCCCCATAGGTTATGTCTTCTGCTACGGAAGGACCTACCTTTTCCGAACTGATAATAGAACCTCCGGCACGCTCGTCGCGGTTGATGAAAGTTTGCAAATCCAAATCCGAAGCCAACAAACCGCCGCCTTCGAACAGCGTTGCTTCTATTTCGGAATCCACCTCCGTACCTTCTTCGTCAATCCGATAGTTTGTGGATATACGTACCGTCTGATGGTCTGTACCCAAGGCTATAACCTGGATATTGGCATCCCCGAACTTGTTTTGCAACAAGGTGCGGACAGTTTCCGGCTCCACCTGCTTTTCGAACACAACTACGAAGTTACGTCCGCCGGTGAAATCAATACCTTTGCTCAAACCGCGTACAAACAAAGATGCGATACCTACCACCAACAAGACCCCGAATATCGTGAAGGATTTCTTATAAGAGCTCATGAACTTGTAATGCGTATCATGCAAGAACTTACGTGAAAGAGACGTTGTAAACGTCAAGTTCATCCATTTCTCCTTATTTAGGAAGTGCTCGTACACGATACGGGTCAAGAAAACAGCCGTAAAGAAAGACACCAGGATACCGATAATCAACGTCGTGGCAAATCCACGGATAGGACCTGTTCCGAAATTATACAGGATGATACCCGTAATGATAGAAGTCAGGTTGGAGTCGAAGATGGCCGAGAAGGCATTGGAATAACCGTCCGACAATGCTTGTTTCACAGCTTTCCCCGCACGCAACTCTTCTTTGGTACGTTCATATATCAACACGTTCGCATCTACCGCCATACCCAAAGAAAGCACCATACCGGCGATACCGGACATGGTCAATGCAGCCTGGAATGAAGTCAAAACCCCCAACGTAAAGAAGAAGTTCAATATCAACGCGCCGTTGGCTACCATACCGGGGATAAGACCATACATGCCACACATATAGATCATCAACAGGATGAAAGCTATCACAAATGAAGTAATACCTTGGTTGATGGACTCTTGTCCCAACGTAGGACCTACAAACTGTTCGGAAACGATATGTGCAGGAGCCGGCATCTTACCCGTGTTCAGCACGTTGGCAAGGTCACGCGTATCTTCGAGCGTGAAATGTCCCGTAATAGAGGAAACACCACCGGTAATCTCATTCTGCACCGTAGGAGCACTATATACATATCCGTCGAGCACAATGGCGATGGCGCGCTTCACATTTTTCTTGGTCAAAGCTGCCCAACGACGGGCACCATCGGAATTCATCGTCATGCTTACGCACGGACGGCCATTCTGTTCGTAATCATCCTTAGCTTCTGTCACGACATCACCTTCCAAAGGCGCACGACCATTGCGTTCCGTAATCTTAATCGCATATAACTCGAAAATGTCTCCCATATTACCACTGCCTACAGGCTTCACTCCCCAATAAAGTTTCAGGTCACTGGGCAAGACTTCTTTTGCCACGGCAGAAGTGATATAGCGATTGACGGTAGCCGTATCACGCCAACTGGCATAACCCACTACACATCCCATAGGGCCTTGAGCCAATTGCAGCACAGAAGCCAAAGGATGGTTCTTCATAGCCTGTTCGTCCACAGCAGCCCCAGCCTTCTCTGCCGGAGTTCCGCTATTTCCCTTCAGAGCCGCAGCCAAATCCTTCACAGGAGCTTTCTTCGTAGAATCCGTAGCGTCCACTTTTTCAGCCGGTGTCAATTCAGCCATTGCCGTAGTGTCTGCCTTAACCGTATCGGTTTCTGCAGTCGCAGCATGCTCTGCCGCCAAACGTGTATCCAATGTAGCCAGGAATGGGATAATCTCTTCCGTATTATAGGTTTCCCAAAACTCCAGATTTGCACTACCTTGCAACAATTTACGCACACGTTCCGGTTCTTTCACACCCGGCATCTCCACCATAATACGTCCCATCTGTCCTTCCAATGTCTGGATATTGGGCTGTACCACACCGAAACGGTCGATACGTGTACGGAGCACATTATAAGAATTGTCAATGGCAGACTGTACTTCGGCACGCAACACTTTCTCTACTTCAGAGTCGGAACTCTTGGTCGTTACTTTACCTTTCAACTGCTGCGTAGCAAACAATTCCGCCAAATTTCCATCCGGTGCCAATGCTTTGTACTCTTTCACAAATAAGGTAATAAAATCACTCTGGCTATTCTTAGCCCCTTCCGCAGCCTTCGCTACCGCCTTGTTGAATGCCGGGTCTTCTTTATGGTCGGCCAAAGCCTTTACCACTTCAGGAACAGACACCTCCAGAATGACATTCATACCACCTTTCAGGTCCAAACCCAGACTAATCTCCATTTCGCGACAGTCCTTCAGCGAATAAGCACCCAACCACACCGGATTGTTCATCACGGAATCCAGATAGTGCGCGCCAGCTTCCTCTCCTTGCGTTTTCGTAATCTCATCCACCTTATTCATTTGATAAGTAGTTACAAATGAAAAAGATAAATAGAACACGCACACAAGGGTCAACAGTAAAGCGAAAACTTTAACAAATCCTTTGTTTTGCATTTTAATTTATTATTATGATGTTATTATTTAATAGCTAATCAGACTACAAAGGCGCAAATATAACGTTTTTTTCACATTAACGCCGCAAGTTAACAGATTTATTTATGCCCTAATCCTCTTTTTTGTGTTTTTTCAAGTAAGTAATCATCGGATAATGGTCAGACCACGGAACTGTCTTGTCCACATGCGTCTCGTATGTCTGCCAATAGTCGGAAACGAAGATATGATCGATGCGAAAATAGAATCCTTTCTGATTATAAGACAAGCCCAGTCCGTTACCCGATTGACGGAATGCACTTTTCAACCGGGAAGACAGGCGATGGCAAGAATAGGATATGGGAGAGTCATTCAAATCACCGCAGACAATCACAGCCCTTCTCCCTGATTTTTCGACATAGTTCAAAACCGAATCAACTTGCGGTCCGCGCAAACGACTCGCCCCGGCCATCTTCCGAACCAGTTCTTTGGAATTACTTTCCGCATGCCCATTCTCCGGATCTTTAATGATTTCCTTATATTTCATCTTATCCTCTGGTGTCAGCTTATAAGACTCCAAATGGTTATTCACCAACAATACAGTATCCTGACCGTATAGTAATTCTACGGCAAGACTGCCATTGGTCGTACTTTCATAGGTTATCCGATGTACGGACAATATAGGCAAACGACTATAGACGAATTGAGGCTCAGCCTTTCCATCATGCAGACGACGAATATGATAACCTGCCTTTGCCATGATGCTATCCACATACTCAGATTTAAGATTCTTAGGTGCCACTCCTTCCTGAAGACAGATAATGTCGGCCTCAGAAGCCGCAAGATAATCCAAGATCGGGTACCGTCCTTCTGCATTCTTCTCTCCCCGGGCAAGGAACTCTGTATTATAAGTAAGCAATTTAAGCGCGTCTTCCGGGTGCTTCTCAGGCCAGTTCACCGGACAATAGTCATATATATAGGAAACAGACAGCAACATTCCGACAAAAGGCAACCAAACGTAACGAATGGAAAAAACCAGCCAAAAAAAGATAAAAGCTATATTAAGCAACAATAGCAGCGGAAATCCCAACCCGAATAAAGCCACATGAGAATGAACCGCCGGATTCAATCCGGAACTCAGTCCGCAGGCCCACAACATGAAAGCCGCCATTATGTTTGCACCGATTGACAACTGTATCAATATACGTTTCAATGTATTCATCTTCAACGCTGACTGGCATCAAACAACTTACGTTTTTCTTCCTCTGTCAAACTTGTGTATCCGGATTTACGTACCTTCTCTAAAATATGGTCTATCTCTTCCGCCTCTGCCTTTTTACGAGCGTTATACTCATAATCATCCTTTCGCTCCCCCATAGAGACATTCATTTTAGGCTTCCGATAAGAAGAAAACCGGTCTCGTCCTCCGGCAAACCATTTCTTCAACCGTTCCGCAGCAGACGGGCGATTGCCATAATATCCTCCACCGCTGTTTCTCCTCCAATACAAGATGAGCAACAAACCGAATATCATTCCTCCGAGATGGGCGAAATGAGCGACTCCATCACCGGAGTTCCCCAAAGCGGAAAGCAACTCTATGACTGCATAACCTATCACAAAAAACTTGGCTTTAATAGGTACGGGAAGCGGAAAAATAAACAGGCGTTCATTAGGAAACGACATGCCGAAAGCCAACAAAATTCCATAGACTGCACCAGAGGCGCCGATAGTGGTCCAACGATTCAAATAGTCGCCCATGGAAATCACGGTATAGCCGATATTAACCGTATCGTACACTCCCAAGCCTTGCCACAGATACTGTACATATTGCACTCCTTCCTGAACCAAACCGGCACCCAAGCCGCACACGACATAATAAAGCAGGAAGCGACGACCGCCCCAATAAGACTCCATCACCCGACCGAACATCCACACGGCGAACATATTAAAAAGGATATGCGTGACGCCACCGTGCATGAACATATACGTAAAGAACTGGTAGAAGTTGAAATCGGGAGCTAAAAAGAAGTGTAGTCCCAGCAAATTATCCAAATCCACACCATAGCGCACTGCTACCAATTTAGCCAAGAAGAACAAAAGATTGATTATAATCAGATTCTTCGTTACGGGAGGCATATTCATCATATTCACACTCTATTTTCATTATTCATTGAGACCGCAAAAATACTAATTTTATTCCATTTCATTTTAAATAATCCCTTCAAGCTTGTGCTTTTTCATAAAAAGAAATATTTTTTCAATGAAAAAGTTTGTTTTAACGGCTAATTTACATACATTTGCATGATAGGATACAAAATAAGCGAATTATTATCTACTAAATTATTTCATCAAATGAACAAAACAGAACTTATCAACGCCATTGCAGAGAACGCAGGCTTGAACAAGGCAGATGCCAAGAAAGCTTTAGACGCAACAATCAGTGCTATCTCTGAAGCATTAAAGAAGGGTGACAAAATTGCACTTGTAGGTTTCGGAACATTCTCCGTGAATGAAAGACCAGCCCGCACGGGTATTAACCCCAGAACGAAAGAGCAAATCACCATTGCAGC
>OHLH01001418.1_pt1 | contig 11880 bp, 7 predicted proteins | sample 1569061 | NCBI WGS metagenome assembly OHLH01 (sample SAMEA3879603, study PRJEB24766) | human gut metagenome | biome: human-associated habitat; feature: feces | place: USA | collected 1985/1987
CGAGCCGCAATATAGCACAAATCGCATTCAACTTCACACAAGTCATGTCGCACACACAAAAGCGCGGCAACGAGCCTATCAACAAACTTTATCCTGACCGTACAGACATGGGAGCCTATTGCGCCTGGTCCTGGGGAGTGAGCCGTATCATTGACGGATTGGAAATCGTAGGTAAAAAGAGCAAGATAGATACCAAACGACTGGCCATATCCGGTTGTTCCTTCGCCGGGAAAATGGCTCTTTTTGCCGGAGCATTCGATGAGCGTATTGCACTGACCATTGCTCAGGAACCGGGTGGTGGCGGTGCGGCAGCATGGCGTGTTTCCGAAACGCTGGGTGAAGTGGAAACTTTGGGAAGAACCAGTCATGCCTGGTTTAAAGAAAGTATGTTCCAATATAAAGAAGATAATGTATCGAAATTGCCGTATGACCACCACGAACTGTGTGCCATGGTAGCACCGCGTGCACTGCTGGTACTCGGAAACCCGGACTATGTATGGCTGGCTGATGAATCGGGTTATGTCTCCTGCCGTGCTGCCCGTAAAGTATGGGAAACCTTCGGCATTGCCGACAGAATGGGCTTCTCCATCGTAGGCGGACATGGGCACTGCCAGCTGCCCGAAAGCCAGTATCCTGAAGTAGAAGCGTTTGTCGACAAGTTCCTGCTTGGAAAGAAAGACGCGAATACAGAAGTAACCATTGCGCCACTTTACGAAAAGGTGGACTATGAGCGCTGGTTATTCCACTAAAACTCTTTATCTTTGGGGGTATAACACTTACTAATACCCCCAAAGAATCATGAAAAGAATTTTATTGGCTATCTGTGTGATAGCGCTGTCTCTCCTTTCCTACGGACAAGGCAGCAACGAACGAGCCTTCACTTTCGCATGGCTCAGTGATGTACATCTCAATTCTTTCGCCTATGCCGAAGACGACCTGCGGCAATCCATTGAAGACATCAATGCCAATCCTGACGTTGCCTTCACCATCCTCAGCGGCGATGTCACTGAATTCGGTGACACCAAGGAATTTTATCTGCTGCAAGACATTCTGAAGAACTTCCGGAAACCTTATTTTCTCATCCCCGGCAACCATGATGTAAACTGGAGTGAAAACGGATGCACTATGTTCGACAAGATTTTCCAAGCCTCCCATTTCTGTTACGACTGGCAGGGAGTACGTTTCATCGGCTGTGGCGCCGGCCCAAGTCTGCGTATGGGACCACCTCACATTCCCCGCGAAGAAATTCTGTGGCTCGATTCTATCGTTCGCGCCACTCCGGCAGAACAACCCATTATTTTCATCAATCACTTCCCTATCGATCAGGATCTGAGTAACTGGTACGAAGTTGTCGACATCCTTAAAGCGCGCAATATCCAGGCAATACTCGGCGGACACCTACACGTGAACCGTGCTTATGATGCCGAAGGTATTCCCGCCGTAATCGGCCGTTCGTCCCTGCGCAGAAAAGATCCGATAGGCGGATATAACCTGGTCACACTTCGCGGCAATACATTAGAGTTCCATGAACGCATCATCAAAACAGAAACCCGCCCTGTATGGAATACGATCCATCTGGCACCTTTGCAGGAGAAAAAGGATACCACTTATTATCGTCCGGATTTCGCTATCAATGCTACTTATCCTTCGGTACGCGAAACCTGGAAATTGAAGGATGTGACTGATATCGCTTCGCAGGGAAGCATAGACGGTAACTTGTACGTTTACACCAATACAGCCGGTGTTGTCCATGCCCTTAATGCGAAGAACGGCAAAACCCTGTGGACCTATACCACCGGAAACAAGATATTTTCAGCCCCATTTATCACCCAAAAACTTGTCATTGTCTCTTCCTGTGATGGTTTCATCTATGCCCTTGACAGAAAGCAGGGCACAGTGCGATGGAAATACAATACTAATTACCCCATTGTAGCGTGCCCTGTCGTAACCGAAGGTACAGTCTACATCGGCAGCAGCAACGGTAAATTCTACTCTTTAAAGCTGACAGACGGAACACTGAACTGGACTTGTAATGGTCTGCAAGGCTACATCGAATCACGCCCGGCTGTGGATAAGGAGCGCGTATATATAGGCACTTGGGGAGCGATGTTCTATGCCATCGACCGCAGGAGTGGGGAGAAAATATGGGAGTTCGACACCAAACGAGGCAGATATTTCTCACCGGGTGCCTGCTGGCCGGTAGTACTGCCGTATACGCGGCAAGGAAAGACGAATGAACAAGTCATAGTTCTCAGCTCCGACTATTTCGTCCGCTCATTCCATCCCGGGACGGGAGAAATCTTTTGGGCTTCCGATGAAGCGAAAGGACGCGAGTCCCTCGGCTTCTCACCGGATGGAAAAACAATGTATGTGAAAGGAATCAAGAACAACATCACCGCTGCGGATATATCTCACGGCACCTATACCAGTCTTTGGAATACATCAATGCCCTACGAAAGCAACTTCATCCCCACCCGTATGGAAACAACCGAACAACTGGTGTTCATTCCTACTGAATTTGGTGTTCTCCATGCCGTGCGGACAGACGGAAGCGGCATTGCCTGGTCACACAAAATCTCCCATTCGGCAATAACTTCACTAAAGAATGCAGGAAAAGGGAAAATCATTGTCATGACAATGGATGGTACAGTGACTTGTCTGGAATATCCCCTATAGAAAACAGTTCATCCGCCGACGTCACGGATAATGCAGACTTCATTAATCGTAAATCTGCGTTATCCGCGCCATCTGCGGATGAAAAATAATTCAGGAAAGTACGGGCAGATTATTCTCCGCCACCGCCACCTTCACCACCGCTACTCTTCACATCATCATTGCTGATGGTACGCGCGGCTTTCTTCACACTGGCTTTCAACTCACCGATGCGATAGCTAACACTTACACCAAAACGCTGACGAGTATATTTATTCCAACTATCCTGTATAAAGCCTACACCTTCTATACTTGAAGTCGGATGCTGATATTTCTTAAAGAAATTGCTAGCAAATGCCGACAAGGTCAGACGCTTCTTCAAGAATGATTTGTTTACACTCAATCCGTAGTCAAAGAAACTGCTCCCCTTTCCCTGCAACATGATCCAAGGCGTCTGACCATAAATATTCAGACTGATACGCCAATCGTGAGGCAAAGACTGCTGAGCACCACCATAAGCAAACAAATTCCAACCGTCATTCTTCAATCCATTGGCGCCTTCCAAATAAGTATAGTTACCATAAAGGTTTGCATAGATACGTGTATTGGAGGTAGCATTCCAGTTGATATAACCACTTAGGCTGGCATTCCTGCTCTTACCTATATTCTGATAAGTAGAATAAAGCACTTCTTTACCTGTAGGATTTTGCAGACCGAAAATTTCTGTATCCTTCACCTGTTCTGTTACCCGTTCAATACTATTATTGGTAAAGCTATAGCGGGCTGAAAGATTGATATTAAACTTCTGCGTGAAGTTGCTGTAACTCAAGTTAAACGAATGACTCTTCTCACTATCCAAATGAGAGTTACCCTGGCTTATATTTGTAGGATTACTATCGTCCAGATAAGGATTCAAATACCAGATCCCCGGACGGTAAATACGCATATTATAACCAAAACGAAGATTAGACATATCTGTCAACTTATAGCCAATACTTGCAGAAGGAACTAAATCATCAAAATTCTTATCAAAGTTATCTCCCTTACCCAACAGATATTTCACCTCCTGCTTCGTATGCTCATAACGCACACCAAGTCTTCCGGAAATCTTCTTCACTTTCAGTCCATATCCAAGGTATGCAGCCAAAATGTCATTCTGGTGTTTATAATGCGAACTGTGATCATTGTCAAACTCATAATCAGCTTGAGTTGCTGACGCTTGTTCATAACGATCATCTTCCGAAGAATTATCACGGAGAATATATTTCGCACCGGCTTCAAGAGTATGTATCTTGCCGATAGGCGTCGTATAATCAGCCTGAAAAGTATGTTCAGTAGTATTCTGGGATCCATCATTATGCTGATTTTTCATACGTTTCATAAAATCCTGCCAATCCGGAGCTACATCCTCCATATCATAATCATAAGTGGAGTATGAATCCGAACTTTCCGGTCTGGTATTGATTTTATAAGAGAAGGTCAACATACGATCTTTTACATGAAACATACGTTGGTAGTCAATGCCACCATCAATAGAATACCAGGAACTTTTGCTTCTATTGTTCGATACATATTGATACAGATCATCACCGGTACCGGGCATCGTTGCAAAAGTATTACTCAGTCCATTGCTGTTATTTCCGCCACCCCAAAGTCCGAACGACATGGTTATCAAACGCAAAGTATCAATTTCATAACTGGCTTCCATGCTGCCGGACTGGAATCCGTTTCCGGCAGTGCTGAAAGGTCGTATCCGCTTGAAATCCAATGACTCTACAAATCCGGTTGCGGTCGGGGACCATGTCCTTTTCGAAACAGGGGCTGAAACTCCCGGCGAAGTGACATTGGAAAATCCTGCATTGATAACGGAGATTCTGGACAGAAAGAATTTCGTGGTCAGAAAGTCCACGAATCTTTCCAGGCAGTCGCATGTGATTGCGGCCAATATCGACATGGCTTTTGCCGTGGTGTCCCTGTATTTTCCTGAAATCAAGCTGCCTTTTCTGGACAGGATGCTCGTGACGTGCGAGGTCTATGGCGTGCCGGTCACGATTGTCTTGAACAAGGTAGATTTGTACAGGAACGAGGCGCCTGAAGCCGTGCAGAATTTCATTGACATATACACCGGGGCGGGTTATCGTGTGGTGCAGGCTTCGGCGAAGACGGGCGAGGGGATTGAGGAGCTGCGCGGCATCTGCGATGGCAATGTTTGCCTGTTCTCGGGCGAGTCCGGAGTCGGAAAGTCCTCATTGATAAAGGCTTTGGACCCGTCGCTGGACCCGAAGATCGGGAAGATTTCCGTTGCGCATCTTCAGGGCAAGCATACGACTTCCTTGTATGAGATGTACCGGCTGGCATCGGGCGGTGCCGTGATTGATACGCCTGGTCTCAGGGGCTTCGGTCTGGTGAATCTGGAGAAGGAGGAAATTGCGAGATATTTTCCGGAGATGCTCAAGGCGGCGGAGAATTGCCGTTTTACGCCTTGTACGCATACCCATGAGCCTGGCTGCGCGGTGAAGGAAGCCGTGGATAACGGCGAAATCAGTCCGGAACGCTATTCCTCATATCTCGGTATGATAGAAGAAGATAAGAAATTCAGATGAACATACTTCATAAAGAGATCCTTAGACTTGCCGTTCCCAGCATTCTGGCCAATATCACGGTGCCGCTGGTGGGAATTGTCGGCATTGCGGTAGCCGGACATCTTGAAGGTGATGCGCCGGTGCTGATCGGTGGAATGTCCATCGGAACGCTGCTTTTCGACCTTTTATATTGGAATTTCAGTTTTCTTCGTATCGGAACCGGAGGGATGACGGCTCAGGCTTATGGACGCGGAGACATGAAAGCCGCGGCGGGAACGCTGATACGCGCCGTCGGGGTGTCGATGTCCATTGCATTGATATGTATATTGATACAATGGATTTTCGTGGATTTCGTGTTCCTGTTCGTGGAGAGTTCGCCTGCTGTGCGTACGCTGGCGGAGAGTTATTTCCATATCCGTATCTGGGCGGCGCCGGCGACATTGACACTCATGGCCCTGAAGGGCTGGTTCATCGGGATGCAGGACAGTATCAGTCCGATGATTACTGACTTGATAGTCAATGCCATGAACATTGTCGGAAGCATTTGTCTGTCGATGGGTGTGGCTGCTGTCGGATTCGACGGCATCGGTTTCAACGGCATTGCCACCGGAACGTTGATTGCGCAGTATTCCGGTCTTCTTTTCGCTTTTTCGGTGATATTTTTCAAATACCGCAAGAAGGTCTTTGCGGAGTTCTCGATGCGGGATGCGCGTAAAGCATTCGTGGACAGTCATATGAAGAAATTTTTCACGCTCAATGCCGATTTGTTCCTGCGTTCGCTCTGTATAATGGCGATTTATGCCGGCATTACCGTGATTTCGACGCGTTATGGCGATATGATGCTGGCTGTCAGCTCGATACTGGTTCAGCTGATGATGATTTTCTCTTATTTTGTCGATGGCTTCGCTTATGCGGGCGAGGCAATGACCGGAAAATTCGTCGGCCGCAGGGATCTGCCTGCCGTGCGTTCTACTGTGAAATGCGTTTTCTTCTGGAGTATGTGCGTGGCGGCTGTTTTCATGGTGATGTACGGGCTCTTCGGACGGCAGATGCTTTATGTGTTCACTTCCGACCATGATGTGGTGGCTGCTTCCATGGAGTTTATTCCTTGGCTTATTCCGATGCCGCTGGTCGGCTGTGCAGCATTTACCTGGGACGGCATTTATGTCGGGGCCACGGCTTCAAGGCCTATCCGCAATTCCAGCATTTGGGCCATGGCAGGCTTTTTCGCAGTGTGGTTCATTATTCATGGCATAACAAGAACCGCCATCTCCGGCAACCCGGCGATAGCGGTCCATATACTTTTGGCGGCTTTCCTTATTCATCTGATTATCAGATTTATATATGAAACTGTGCTTTATCGGCGCAGTATCTTGGAAGAGCCTTTCAAGTAGTTTTTCAGTCGATGTTCGGGGTGTCCCAGACTTTCGTTTCCGTGCAGTCAATCATCATGGATTCGCTGCCGCAGGCGATTCTGAACTGACCCTTCTCCAGTCTCCACTTTCCGTCATGACCTACGAAAGCAAGTTCATGTGCAGGGATTTCCAGTCGTACGGTTTTGCTCTCTCCAGGGTTGAGCTCTACCTTGGTGAACTGACGTAACCTCTTGACATCAGGCACTTTGCTTGCGATGATGTCGCTGGAGAACAGCAGCACAGCTTCCTTGCCTTTCACGCTGCCGGTATTCTTGACGGTAACTTCGAAGGTCAACATGTCATCAGCATTGAACTGAACAGGCGAAATCGACTTGAGCCCGCTGTACTCGAAACTGGTGTAGCTGAGTCCCGCGCCGAACGGCCACTGGACGTCCATTGTCGCATCGTAATTGTACAGACCGTCCATTGTCTGGACATTCTCGCTGACCTTGTAATCGTATGTGTGAAGGGAGTTTACGTATTTGCTGTAGGTGAACGGCAGTCTTCCGCTGAAGTTCTCCTTGCCGGAAATGAGCGATGCCAATGCGTCTCCGCCGTAATTGCCCGGCAGCATGATGTCCACGACTGCCTTTGCGAGCGGTTCAATGTCATTGATGATTCTCGGACGTCCTTCGTTCAATACCATCACGATAGGTTTTCCGGTCTTCGCAAGGCTTCTTACAAGTTCCTTCTGGTTCGATGACAGGTTGAGGTCGTTGATGTTGCCCGGTGTCTCGCAATAGGTGTTCTCGCCGATGCAGGCGACAATGATGTCCGCCTTCCTCGCGGCGCGTACCGCAGCGTTTATGTCAATGTCGGTTTCTTTATCCCATTTTCCGGACGCCATGTTGTAGTTGACTCCGGCTACATAGGAAACATTTTTCTCTCCATAGACTTTCTGCAATGCTTCGAAAATGGTGTTGTACTGACTTGCGAACTTGTCGGCGTCACCCTGCCATGTGTATGACCATCCGCCGTTCAATGTCCTCATGGAATTGGCGTTAGGACCTACGACAAGGATTTTCTTGCCGGCACTTATCGGCAATACATTGTCCTCGTTCTTGAGCAGGACCATGGACTCTACCGCTGCATCGTAAGAATTGTCCTGGAACTCCTTGCATGCGAACTTGGCATAATTGTCCACATTCCAAACCGGGTTTTCGAACAGGCCCAGACGCACTTTCAGCCTCAATATGCGGCGCACGGCGTCATCTATGCGTGACATCGGAATCATCTTTTCATTGACAGCGGCGATGATGTCATTGCAGACTTCAGGGTCGTACGGATCCATTATCATGTCGATACCGGCATTGATACCGAGGGCTACGGCTTCTTTCCTGTCGGCGGCGATATGCTCGCGGGTGAAGAGGTTGTTGATGTCTGCCCAGTCGGTCACGGTCATTCCGTCCCACTTGAGCTGCTCTTTCGCCCATTCTGTCAGGTACTCATGGCTCGCGTGGACCGGCACGCTGTTGATTGATGCAGAGTTGACCATCATGGTCAATGCTCCTGCCTGCATGCAATCCTTGAATGGCCTGAAATATTTTTCCCTCAGGTCGTCAGGTGCAATGTATGCCGGTGTCCTGTCTTTACCGGTAGCTGCAGCTCCGTAGCCGAGATAATGCTTGATGCTTACCGCTACGTTTTCCAGTCCTATGTGGTTCGGGTCAGAACCCTGGGCGCCAATTACTTCCGCTACGGACATTTCTGACTGGAGGTAAGGATCTTCGCCCCAGCTTTCCCAGACTCTCGGCCAACTTGGGTTTCTGCTCAGGTCCATGACAGGAGAGAATACCCACGGGGTCATTGCGGCCCTTGATTCATAGGCGATTACCTTGCCCATCATCTCGGCATAGGACCTGTCGAATGTTGCTGCCAGGTTCACTTCCTGCGGATAGAAAGTGGCATCATCGAGATAGGAGGCGCCGTGAATCATGTCCAGTCCGTAGACCATAGGGATTCCGAGTTCTTCCATCGTGATGTCCTGGATCTTCTTGATCTGCTCTGCCGTGACGGCTCTCGGGCGGCTGGTAGGGCCGAACGTGTTCAGGAACGAGCCTATCTTATATTCTTTTACGAGGTGTCTTACTTTCGCAGTATCGACCAAATCGTCCGTGCAGAAGGCCCCGGCAGTGAGTTGTATCATCTGCCCGACTTTTTCTTCCAGGGTCATTTTCTTCAGGACGCTTTCGACTTTGTTTTCGACAGCTTTGTCCTCAGGAATGGCGCTGGATCCGGATGTCTGTCCGGCTCCGCAGGATGCGAGTATGATGCTCATCGAGGCCAATACTGATGTCTTTTTGTTGATTTTCATATTTTGTAGGGATTACTTTATGCCGTATTTCTTCAGAATCTTTAGAATCTGCTTCTGGATGGATTCTGCCCAGAGCGTGTATCCGTGGTCTCCCGGATGAACGCCGTCTACGCTGCTGTCATGTACTGCATCGGTGGCATTTGTGCTGATGAAATATACGTCTTTATAGAGTTTGCAGGCCAGTTTCATCATGCTGTCAGCCATTTCCATCTTGGCAGCTTCGACATTTTCTGCCCAGTGGTCGAAGTTCCTTTTTTCTCGGTAGATTGTCTGCTGGAATATGAGAGGAACCCTCGGATGTGCGGCCTGGAGTTTTTCGATGAACGGGAACAGGCGCTCCTTTATCATTGCTGCATCCGGGTTTGAGAATGGATCGAATACGAATGCATCCACGTCTGCATCTGCCAATGCGTCAGCGAAATATGTCTGCATCTTGCAGTTTCCGCTGCATCCGATGCTCAACATCTGTATGCTTGTATTTCTGGTGAACTGCGCCGGATATGTCATTCCTGGACGTGATGTGCTCGTTCCATGTGTAAAACTCGATCCGAAGATGCCGATGCGGTGGCGGAACGGTGCTTCGCCCTTGGTAATGGTGGCGCCTTCCTGCACGCCGATTTGTATGGAATTTTCCTCGCTGAAGAGTGGCAAGTAGAGCAGGCATTCCTTCTCTGTGTTGTCCATATTCTTGAGAATCACATAGTTGTAGTCCTGTTCCTTGTTGAGAGGAGCAGCGCCGGCGGCGGCCCACAGCCATTTTCCGTCCTTCTTTATATAGAGGTCATATCCGCGGGCAGAGAAGCCTCCGGTATTGATTCCATAATACAGATAGGCGTAATTGGTCTTTATGGAGATTACTGATGAATTGGTCTTGAAAGATACGGCGATGCCGGAAGATTCTCTGACCTGCTGGTTCTCTGATTTCGTGAAGCCCTTGTATTTAACAGTGTCGATTCTGTGGTAAGGGTTCTGGGTGTCAGGGAAGAGTTTCCCGATGAGAGTCAGGTCTGAAGCTTCGGTAAACGTGTATTTTACGTTTTTTGGAGTTTGTTGTGCCTGTGACATGGTGGCCAGGCAGACCAGCATTGCGGCCAATGCCGCTTTCATGATGTGGTTTTTCATTCTATTATTGTTTTGTTTTTTCGTTTTTCGAAAATCGCGAAACACAAATTTATAAAAATTCCGGGTCCAATGAAAGTGGGGCGCGTCTTTTTTCGTTGCCGTCAAAGATTTTTGTAATTTTGTATCCGCAAATGCCCGGATCAATGTTTCCGTGCAGGAATGCAGTTACTGATGAGCTTATACACTTATTTCAGGATAAGCAAGCCATCCGCGTCGAAGGTGGCTGAAAATGAGGTAGATAAGATCTACAAGAAATTACGCGCCAGAACTTTTTGGGGCGCGACGGCAGCATACAGCCTCTATTATGTATGCAGAATGACATTGAGCGTAGTCAAGCAGCCGCTGATTGACAGTGGTTTGCTTACTGCCGGGGAACTTGGACTTATCGGTTCCGCCCTGCTGTTCATCTATGCGCTCGGCAAATTTACCAATGGCTTCATAGCGGATTATTGCAATATCCGCCGTTTCATGGCTGTGGGACTTTTCGTTTCCGCTGTCGTGAATCTCGTGATGGGGGCATTGGGGCTTCTCGGAACATTGACCGGAATATCCGGAACATTGATATTCATTGCCTTTTTTATCCTTTGGGGCGTGAACGGCTGGGTGCAGTCGATGGGCGCGCCTCCGGGAATCATCAATCTTTCCCGCTGGTTCCCGTTGTCCAAACGCGGCACCTATTACAGTATTTTCAGCGCGAGTCCGTATCTTGGCAAATTTCTGACGTTCATTCTCACGGGCGTGGTGGTAGGTGCTCTCGGCTGGGAGTGGGGCTTCATCTTCGCTGCTGCGGCCGGTGTCTGCGGCGGAGTGATTACGCTGCTTTTCGTCTCGGATACGCCTGAGAGCAAGGGACTTCCGTCTGTCCAGACTCTTTCCGGGGAAACTCCGAAGAAGGTGGATTCCATGCCGACGCGTGAGCTTCAGAAGATTGTCCTCAGGCATCCCGGCATCTGGATTATTGCTGTCTCCAGTGCATTTGTATATATAACTCAATATGCCATAAGTGGTTGGGGAGTGCTGTTCCTTCAGAAGGCCAGAAACTTTTCTCTTCCAGCCGCGACCCAGATCATTGCCTTTTCAGAGGCGTTCGGCGTGGCCGGTACCGTTTTTGCCGGCTGGCTTTCCGACACCGTCTTCCGTGGCAACCGCGTCAAGCCCGTGGTTCTTTCCGGCATCCTTTGCCTGATTTCATTGGCATTGTTCCTTTTTACGAAGGGCGGCTACGTCATGAATATAATATATGTGTCGTTCTTCAGTCTGTTCATCGGCGTGCTCTATTGCGTGGTAGCCGGTCTCATGGCTGTAGACATAGTCCCTCGCAAGGCTACCGGCGCGGCTCTCGGCATCGTGGGTGTTTCCAGCTACGTTGCAGCTGCCATCCAGGACATTGTCAGCGGCTACCTTATCCAAGGCGGTTCCGAACTTTCGTCCGCCTCCGTTCCCCAGGCCTACGATTTCACCCCTGCCGCCATTTTCTGGCTCTCCGCCTGCCTCCTCTCCTTCATTCTTCCGGTTCTGGGCTGGAACCGCATGAAACTCAAGGTGGGGGAGTGATGCTTCTTCCTGATTTTTGTGTGTATGGCGCTTTTGCTGTCACGTGGTCTTTCCAGGTGTTCCGTTCCTGTGGCTTTTCCACGATACGCAGAACCTCGTGACTAATTCATGAATAAGTAGGAATTTGGAAAGTTTACCTTCGTCCCGTGCGTAATAAAACGTTTTTCACGCACGAAACCACTCGGCTTGAACTGCACCCCAAAAGTTGGACACAAAACCAACTATTATGAGAGAGTCTAAA
>OHLH01001421.1_pt1 | contig 11854 bp, 8 predicted proteins | sample 1569061 | NCBI WGS metagenome assembly OHLH01 (sample SAMEA3879603, study PRJEB24766) | human gut metagenome | biome: human-associated habitat; feature: feces | place: USA | collected 1985/1987
GTGCCTCAGACGCACTATGAAATGCAAATCAACCGGGATTTTACGTTGAGCCGAATGTAGCCATACTATCTTAAACAGGTATGTTTATTATTGTTTGATGTCCAAACAACATTATCTGTTATCAAAGGTCAGGAAAGCTAGTATCCCGAGATTGAGTCCAAATGTAATAAAGGATCTTGAAATACCAGTGCCGCCACTTCCTGTGCAGGAAGAGATTGTGAGGATACTAGATACTTTTACAGAACTGCAAGCAGAACTGCAAGCAGAACTGCAAAAAAGAAAGCAACAATATAACTATTATCGAGATTATTTGCTCTCTTTTGAGGGCAGAACTGATGTAGAGTGGAAGAAACTTGGCGAGATTGCATCCATCAAGACAGGAAGAAGGTTTGTCAGAACTGACACTAGGGAAAGTGGTGTCCCTTGTTTCCACTATGGTGATATCTACACCTACTATGGATTGACAGCAACCCAAACTAAGGGATACCTTGATGAAGAATTGGCTAAAAAGTTAAGGTTTGCACAACCCAATGATGTTGTAGTGGTTTGTGCAGGAGAAAATGATATGGATATTGGTGTAGGGGTGGCCTGGCTTGGCGATGAACCGGCAGTGGTGCATGACGCATGTTGCATACTTCATCATAACCAGAGTCCAAGATATATATCCCACTTCCTGAGAACCCACAACTACCACCTTCAAATGAAGAAATATGTCAAGAATGGAAAGATATCATCTCTACCAGCATCAGGTCTAGCAGAAGCCCTGATACCACTTCCTTCCTTTGAGGAACAGGAGAGGATTGCAGCCATCCTCGACCGCTTCGATCGCCTAACCAATGACCTGACTTCCGGTCTCCCCGCCGAAATAGAAAAGCGCAGACAACAATACGAGTATTACAGAGATAAACTCCTGACCTTCAAAAGAAAAGGAGCATAACAAAACACGAGATACATAATAATGTCCCAATACAATATCATAGCTGAAAGCCAGGAATACACTGTGGTCGCAGAGTATGACCACGTGGCAACTCCTGCAGAGACCTACCAGAGTGAGGCTGATTTGGAGAAAGAGTTCATCAGACTCCTTGGTGAGCAGGGGTATGAATATCTCCCTATCCATACAGAGACTGACCTTATCTCCAACCTCAGAGTCCAGTTGGAGAAACTGAACCACTACCATTTCACGGATAGTGAGTGGGAGCAGTTCTTCAATACCTGTATAGCCAACAAGAACGATGACATTGTAGCCAAGACAGCCAAGATACAGGATGACTATATCCAGGTTCTCAAAAGAGACACCGGCGAAAGCCAGAACATCAAACTCATTGACAAGGACAATATCCATAATAACACCCTCCAGGTCATAAACCAGTATGTCGAGGAAGGCGGAAACTACGACACTAGGTACGATGTGACAGTACTTGTCAACGGACTCCCACTCGTACACATTGAGCTGAAACGCAGGGGCGTACAGTTGAAAGAGGCCTTTAACCAGATAAACCGCTATCAGAGAGATAGTTTCTGGGCAGGATGCGGCCTGTATGAGTATGTGCAGATATTTGTCATTTCAAATGGAACAAATACCAAATACTACTCGAACACCACCCGCGCCAATCACCTCAAAGAGCAGGAGGCAGGCGGCAGAAACAAGTCAAAGAAGACAAGCAACTCTTTTGAGTTCTCTTCTTTCTGGGCAGACAGCAACAATAAGGTCATCACAGACCTTCTGGACTTCACCAAGACATTCTTCTCAAAGCACACCCTGCTGAGTATCCTTACCAAATACTGCGTCTTCACCAGTGAGAAGATGCTTATGGTGATGAGACCATACCAGATTGCAGCCACGGAAAGGATAATCCAGAGAATCAATGTTGCCAACAACTACAAGTTTTATGGCAGCATCAAGGGTGGAGGATACATCTGGCACACAACAGGTTCAGGTAAGACCTTGACTTCATTCAAGACAGCCCAACTGGCGTCCAGGCTCCCTTACATAGACAAAGTTCTTTTTGTCGTAGACAGGAAAGATCTTGACTACCAAACTATGAAGGAGTATAACCGCTTTGAGGAAGGGGCTGCTGACGGAAATACTTCCACTGCAGTGCTTCAAAGACAATTGGAGAATAAGGATAAGAATGGTGGTTATCACGATTACAGGATTATAATCACAACCATCCAGAAACTCTCCATCTTTGTGCAGAAGAACAAGAACCATCCTGTATTTCAGCAGAGGGTGGTGATAATCTTTGATGAGTGCCACAGGAGCAACTTCGGTAAGATGCACAGTGCCATTACCAAGAACTTCAAGAAATATAATCTGTTTGGTTTTACAGGCACTCCAATCTTTGCACAGAATGCAGGGACTGGTGGAGATATGAGACTGAAAACAACCCAGCAGGCATTTGGGGACAAACTCCATACATATACCATAGTGGATGCCATCAATGATGAGAATGTCCTTCCTTTCAGGATTGACTATGTGAATACCATCAAGGAGAAGGACAGTATCAATGATGAACAGATTTCAGCCATAGACAGGGAGAAAGCTATGGCATCTCCTGAAAGGATATCAAATGTAGTGAAGTATATCCTTGAGCACTTTGACCAGAAGACTAAGCGGAGTTCGTACTATTCTTTCTGTGTGCTGGATGATATTCACAAGGTGGCAAGTGCCAGAAAAGGTGCCAAGGTTTTTGAGCACAAGACTGAACAGAAACTTGGTGGCTTCAATGCTATGTTTGCAGTGGCTTCCATTCCTATGGCCAAAGCATACTACAATGAGTTCAAAAGGCAACAGGCTGATCTTCCAGAAGCACAGAGATTGAAGATAGCTACCATATACAGTTATGGTGCAAATGAGGAAGAAGTTGATGGAATACTTGGGGAGGAGAACCCTGAAAGCACAACTCAGCTTGACCAGCAGTCAAGGGACTTCCTTGAAGGTGCTATCCAGGACTATAATAAGATGTTCTCCACCAACTATGACACTTCAAGCGACAAGTTCCAGAACTATTATAAGGATCTGTCATTGAGGATGAAAAATAGGCAGGTGGATCTGCTGATAGTGGTGAATATGTTCCTTACAGGCTTTGATGCCACCACCCTCAACACATTGTTTGTGGACAAGAACCTGAAACAGCACGGCCTGATACAGGCATTTTCCAGGACAAACAGAATACTGAACTCTGTCAAGACCTTTGGAAATATAGTTTGTTTCAGGAATCTCCAACAGGCTACTGATGATGCCATTGCTCTCTTTGGAGACAAGGATGCAAGCAGTATTGTGGTGTTGAAAGACTTCCTGTCTTATTATGACGGATATGACACGGAAAAGGGAAAACATTGTTATGGTTATAAGGAACTTGTGGAACAGCTTCAAAATGAGTTCCCTGATGGGCAACCAATCTTGGGTGAAGATGCGGAGAGACGGTTTGTGGCTTTGTTTGGAAGCCTGCTCAAATCCATCAACATCCTTTCCACCTTTGACCAGTTTGATGGACAGCAAATAATCACTGACAGGCAGTTGCAGGATTATCAGAGTAATTATCTTGACTTACAGGAAAAGTGGAGAAGAAGGAGACCTGGGGACAAAGAGAACATTAATGATGATCTTGTGTTTGAGACTGAACTTATAAGGCAGGTGGAGATAAACATTGACTATATTCTCCTTCTTGTCCAAAAATATCACGACAGCAACTGCACAAACAAGGAGATACTTGTAAATATTTCCAAAGCCATAGGTTCAAGTATCCAGCTCAGAAGCAAGAAAGAACTTATTGAAAACTTCATTGGTAGTGTAAATGCAAATACCGATGTGGAAAAGAGTTGGAAAGACTTTGTTAAGCAGCAGAAGGATGAAGATTTGAAAGAAATCATAGACAGTGAGCATCTCAAACCACAAGAGACAAAGTCGTTCATAGACAATAGCTTCCGGGACGGGCAGGTGAGAACCACAGGAACAGACATTGATAAAATCCTCCCTCCTATGTCAAGGTTTGGTGGCGGAAACAGACAAGAAAAGAAAAAGTATGTCATCGATAAGATACAGGCATTCTTCGAGAGGTACTTTGGGCTGTAAAATAATTGAGGTGCTAACAGGTTTTGAAAATAGGTGTCAAATCATTCCTGGACACCTACAAACAATAAGACCATATCCCAGTGCGCCTCCGCATCTGAAATATGGTCTAAACTATTGAAAATCTTTATTTTACTCCCACTCGATCGTTGCAGGTGGTTTTGACGAGATGTCGTACACTACGCGGTTCACGCCCCTCACCTTGTTGATGATGTCGTCGCTCACTTTCGCGAGGAAATCGTATGGGAAGTGGAACCAGTCGGCAGTCATGGCATCTGTTGAAACCACTGCGCGGATTGCAACTGGATTCTCGTATGTTCTCTCGTCACCCATCACGCCTACGCTCTTGATAGGCAGAAGCACCACGCCGGCCTGCCATACGGCATCATAGAGATTGGTGGCCATGATGCGAGGGTCGGATGCTGAAGGGAATCCCATGCCGGTACAGTCATAACTGCGCAATTTCTTGATGAAGATGTCATCTGCTTCACGCAATACACGGAGTTTCTCCTCTGTCACGTCGCCGATGATACGGATTGCAAGTGACGGTCCAGGGAACGGATGGCGGCCTACGAGCTCCTCCTTGATGCCGAGGGAACGTCCTACTCTGCGCACTTCATCCTTGAAAAGCATGCGGAGCGGCTCCACGATCTTCAGGTTCATCTTCTCCGGAAGACCACCCACATTGTGATGTGACTTGATCTTGGAAGCGATGCCAGGTATGCCTGCTGACTCTATGACGTCAGGATAAATCGTGCCCTGAGCCAGCCACTTGGCATTCTCGATGGTGTGGGCGTACTTGTCGAAAGTCTCCACGAAGAGTCTGCCGATGATTTTTCTCTTCTCCTCAGGATCTGTTACACCTGCAAGAGCGTTGAGGAATTCCTTGGAAGCATCTGCCCCTATCACATTGAGTCCCATATCTTTATAAGACTCCATCACATCTTCGAACTCGTTCTTGCGGAGAAGTCCGTTGTTCACGAAGATACATGTGAGGTTGTGGCCGATAGCCTTGTTCAGCAGCACGGCAGCCACTGTGGAATCCACGCCGCCGCTCAATCCCAGAATGACCTTGTCGTCGCCGACCTGTGCGCGAATCTCGTCCACTGTCGCGTCAATGAATGACGTCGGGGTCCAGTCACCCTTGCAGCCGCAGATGTTGAAAGCGAAGTTCTCAATCATCTTGCTGCCCTCGGTGGAATGGAATACCTCCGGGTGGAACTGCACGGCGTAAGTGTTCTCTCCCTTGAAATGGAAAGCCGCATTGACCACATCGTCAGTTGAAGCTATCACTTCAGCTCCTTCCGGAAGCTGGGAGATGGTGTCGCCATGTGACATCCAGACCTGTGAATGAACGGACACGCCCTGAAGCAGAGGCGAATCAGGATTGACAATGTTCAGCATTGCCCTTCCGTATTCTCTTGCCAATGAGCCCTCTACCTTACCGCCGAACTTGGCTGCAAGATATTGGGAACCATAGCAAATTCCGAGAAGCGGGAGTTTTCCTTTGATTCCGTCCAGATTAATCTGAGGCGCATTTGCGTCTCTTACAGAACATGGGCTTCCTGAAATGATCACACCCTTGATGGTCGGATCAAGAGCCGGCATCTTGTTGTAAGGGTAGATTTCACAGAAGACATTCAGTTCCCTCAGACGCCGGCCGATAAGCTGCGTCACCTGAGAACCTGCATCCAGAATGATGATTTTTTCCATAATGAGTCTTTTCTATTGCAAAAATAATATAAAAAGTTCATTAAAACCGAAGAATTGCGTAATTTTGCATTTCTGTATTAGAGGAAAAAAAGAAGTAAGTTTATGGACGTTAGGAACATTGCGATTATCGCGCATGTCGACCACGGCAAGACAACCATCGTGGACCGCATGATTTACCAGGCAAACCTCGTCAGGCAGCCTGAAAATCTCGGTGAATTGATTCTCGACAACAATGACATTGAAAGGGAAAGAGGTATTACCATCCTCGCGAAGAATGTCTCTGTAGTTTACAAGGGTGTAAAAATCAATATTATAGATACTCCGGGCCATAGTGATTTCGGTGGAGAGGTGGAACGTGTGCTGAATATGGCGGACGGTGTCCTGCTTCTCGTGGACGCATTCGAGGGCTGCATGCCTCAGACGAGGTTCGTGCTCCAGAAGGCGCTCAGCATGGGCAAGAAGCCGATTGTCGTAGTGAACAAGGTCGACAAGCCGAACTGCCGTCCGGACGAGGTCCAGGAAGAGGTCTTCGACCTCATGTTCTCCCTCAATGCCAATGAGGACCAGCTTGATTTCCGCACGATTTTCGGCAGTGCCAAGCAGGGATGGATGTCTACCGACTGGAAAAAACCGACTGACAACATCACCCCGCTTCTGGACGCCATCCTGGACGAGATACCTGCTCCTGCAGAGGTGGAAGGCACCCCGCAGATGCTGATCTCTTCACTTGAATATTCTCCATACGTGGGCCGTATCGCTGTCGGCAGGATTACCAGAGGCAAACTTGTGACCGGCATGAACGTAAGTCTCTGCAAGAGATATGATCGTATCGAGAAGAAGAAGATAAAGCAGCTTCTGGTATTCGACGGACTTGGAAAGAAAGAGGTTCAGGAGGTACAGTGCGGTGATATTTGCGCCGTAGTCGGTATTGACGGTTTCGAAATCGGTGATACAATTGCAGATTTCGAGAATCCTGAAGCTCTCCCTCCAATCGCCATCGATGAACCTACGATGAGTATGCTCTTCACTATCAACAATTCCCCGTTCTTCGGAAAAGACGGCAAGTTCGTTACCTCAAGACATATCAAGGAGCGTCTGGACAAGGAGCTTGAGAAGAATCTCGCGCTTCGCGTAAAGCCGGGGCTCAATGCAGATTCCTTTGTGGTATTCGGACGTGGTGTCCTTCATCTGTCCGTGCTCATTGAAGAAATGAGGAGGGAAGGTTTCGAACTTCAGGTAGGTCAGCCTAAGGTGCTCGACAAGACCATCAATGGCCAGAGATGTGAGCCTATCGAGGAACTCAGCATCGAGGTTCCGGAGCAGTTCGTCGGTGCCGCCATCGAGATTTCCACAAGGCGCAAGGCTGCTCTCATCCACATGGAGCCTAGGGGGGACAGGACGCTTCTGGAATTCGAGATTCCTACACGTGGTCTCATGGGACTCAGGAGCAACCTTCTTACCGCATCCCAGGGAGAGGCTGTCGTGGCCCACAGATTCAAGGATTACCAGCCGTACAAGGGTGATATTGAGCATCGTACCAATGGTTCGCTCGTATCGCTGGAGACAGGCGAGGCTATCGCATACTCCATGAACAAACTTCTGGACAGGGGCAAGTTCTTCGTTGATCCGGGTGAGGAAATCTATGCTGGCGAGGTTGTCGGCGAGCATACCCGTGACCGTGACCTGAACGTGAACATCTGCAAGACCAAAAAGCTGACGAACGTGCGTGCGGCAGGTAGTGATGAGAAGATTGTCCTGCCTCCGGCAATCAAGATGTCATTGGAGGAAATGCTTGAGTATATCAATGAAGATGAACTGGTTGAGGTGACACCTCACCACCTCAGAATCCGCAAAATTTTGCTTGATCCTATAGAAAGGAAAAGAAAAAGCGGAGATGAGGATTGATATTCCAAAAGTTTTTATTACCTTTGCAACCCCAAATCTGTTTATAGGAGAATGACAGACGAATTTATCATACCTTTGAATGGATTGAAGCCAGGAAGGACATCCTTTTCATGGCACGCGGGGATGGAGTTCTTCAAGAAGTTCGGAAACGCTGAAATCATTGATGCTGACATCGTTGTCAGGGCAGAAGTGGAAAAGTCCGGGAGTTATCTCGGGATTGACTGCGAAATTGAGGGAAACCTCACGGTGCCGTGTGACAGATGTATGGAAGATGTGACGCTGCCTGTTTCGGCAGAAGCGAAGCTCAGCGTGAAATTCGGTGATGAACCGGTTTCGTCCGAAGAAACTGTTGTCGGGGACGACGAGAGGGAAGTGATTTACCTTCCGGAAGACGGTTCCGACATGGATTTGAGCCAGACGGTATATGATTTTGCTTATCTGGCACTGCCTATGCAGAGAATTCATGAAGACGGGGAATGTAATCCGGCGGCCCTCAGGTACCTGAGCGGTGAAGCGGTGGAAATCCCGGACAGTCAGGTTGAAGACAATGATGACACTTACAATCCTTTTGCAGTGCTCAAGGGGTTGAAATTGGATTGAGAGAGCACGGAATTGAATAAAATTTTAAAAGTTATATAACAATGGCACATCCGAAACACAAACTTTCAAAGCAAAGAAGGGACAAGAGAAGAACACACGACTTCGCTGCTGTTCCGACTCTCGCAACATGCCCTAATTGCGGTGCTACAGTAATGTATCACAGAGTATGTCCTGAGTGTGGCTTCTACAGAGGCCGTCAGATCATCGAGAAGAAAGTCGCTGAATAAGCTTCTTTCTCAATAATGGCCCTGTAGTTCAACGGATAGAACGGAAGTTTCCTAAACTTTAAATACAGGTTCGATTCCTGTCGGGGCTACATGAGACCCGCATCGGTATAAACGATGCGGGTTTTCTCGGTTGTACATGCCCCGGGTCTTGATACACTGACGTTTTTTTCGTAATATTGCATGTTTGTTTAATAACATTGAACTGAATAAATCATTATGAAGAAAATCTTATTGTCTCTTGCAGTCGCAAGTGCATCACTTTCCCTTGGCGCTACTGACTATACATCGCAGCGTCCGGCCAAAGAAAATCGCCTGTTCTCTTCAGAAGTTATTGAAAATAAAATAGTTGAAGTGCAGTCGCAGCTGAAGAACCCATATCTGAGATGGATGTTCGGCAACTGTTTTTCCAATACTCTTGACACTACTGTGCACTTCGGCAAAGATGAAAACGGAAACTTCAGGACATTCGTATATACGGGAGATATCCATGCCATGTGGCTTCGCGATTCCGGAGCGCAGGTCTGGCCGTACGTGCGTTTCGCCAACGAGGACGAGCATCTCAGGCAGATGCTTGAAGGCGTGATCCGCTGCCAGTTCTCGCTCATCTGCATTGACCCTTATGCCAATGCTTTCAATGACGGTCCTACCGGCGACGGCGCTGTCAATGACATTACCGAGATGAATCCCAATGTTTTCGAGCGCAAATGGGAAATTGATTCGCAATGCTATCCTATCCGTCTGGCCTACCAGTATTGGAAGGTTACCGGCGATGACTCCATTTTCGATGCCACATGGAAAGAGGCCATCGGCAAGATATTGAAAGTCATGAAGGAGCAGCAGCGCAAAAACGGTCTCGGCTCATATAGTTTCATGCGTGAGACCGAGCGTCAGCTTGATACCAAATGCTGCATGGGTTATGGCAATCCGGTGAAGCCTGTCGGCTTGATCGTTTCTTCTTTCAGACCTTCTGACGATGCCACTACATTTGACTTCCTGATTCCTTCCAACTTCTTCGCTGTCACGTCATTGCGCAAGGCCGCCGAGATTCTGGAGACCGTGAACAAAGACAAGAAGACTGCAAAGGAATGCCGCGCTCTTGCTGATGAGGTGGAAGCCGCCATCAAGAAATATGCAGTCGTGGAACATCCTGAGTTCGGCAAGATTTATGCGTTCGAGGTGGATGGCATGGGCAACAGGTTCCTTATGGATGATGCCAATGTGCCTAGCCTTCTTGCACTCCCATATCTCGGTGACGTGTCCATTGATGACCCTATCTGGCAGAATACCAGGAAGTTCGTCTGGAGCAGCAGTAACCCGTATTTCTTCAAGGGCAAGGCCGGTGAGGGTATCGGCGGTCCTCATGTGGGCTATGACATGGTTTGGCCGATGAGTATCATGATGAAGGCTTTCACTTCCACCGATGACAAGGAAATCAAATGGTGCATCGAGACATTGATGAAAACCGATGCCGGTACCGGCTTCATCCATGAGACTTTCCACAAGGACAATCCAGAAAACTTCACACGTTCTTGGTTCGCCTGGGCCAACACCCTTTTCGGTGAGCTGATTGTCCACCTCATCGACGAAGGCAAGCTTGATCTGCTGAATTCAATAAAGTAAGCATTTAATGATTACTAAATAAACATAAACTGGAACTATGAATCGAAAGGAATTTCTCAAGAGTCTCGGCTTCATTACTGCCGGAGCTACATTTCTCGGAACCGGCGAGACTGTAAAAGCTGCCGGCAAGGCTATCGGACTTGGATCTGAATCGCCGGCATCTACAGATGCAGAACTTGATTTCCCTGTAAAAGGGCTCAAGGCAAATGTCAAGAACGGACCTGTAAAGGTTATCATCATCGGCGCCGGCAACCGTGGCCGCACTTATGCCAAGTATGCCAAGATGTTCCCTGAATGTATGCAGATTGTAGGCGTGTCCGATATCCGCGAAACCAGGAAAAATGCCATGGGCGACAAGTTCGGCATTCCTGAAGAACATCGTTTCGGTGACTGGAGCGAGGTGTTCACTGTTCCTAAATTCGCTGATGCAGTGGTGATTTCGACACCTGACGATGTCCATCATGCGCCATGTATGAAGGCATTGGAATGGGGATATGACTGCCTTCTTGAGAAGCCTGTGGCACAGACGGAGAAGGAGTGTACCGACATTGCGAAGCAGGCTCACAAATACGGCCGCATCGTAGCTGTCTGCCATGTCCTTCGCTACAGCCCATATTTCAGGGCAATGTATTCCGCGCTCAATGCCGGCATGATCGGCAAGGTCATCAGTATCCAGCATATGGAGCCTATCGAGTGTCGCCACATGGCGCATTCATACGTGCGTGGAAACTGGCGTGATTCGAACAAGACCACGCCTATAATCCTGGCCAAGAGTTGTCATGACCTGGATATTCTGCGTTGGTTCGTAGGAAAACCATGCAAGAGCATCGTGGCTGATGGTTCTCTCACTTGGTTCAAGGCTGAAAATGCCCCGGAGGGAGCTCCGATGCGTTGCACGGACGGATGTCCTCATGAAAGCACATGCCCGTTCTCGGCGATTGATGTCTATGTGAGAAGGAAGCAACATCTCGGTGTGTTCGACTTGAAGAATTCCAGGGATGAGGCGGAAATCATGAGCAAGATTTCTGACCCGGACAATCTCTGGGGAAGATGTGTCTATCATTGTGACAATAACCAGCCGGATCATTTCGTGAGCGAGATGGTGTTCGAAGACGGTACTACGGCTGCGTTTTCCATGGAAGCGTTCACACCGTTCGGCGGTCGCCGTACACGTATCATGGGTACGACCGGCTACATCGAAGGCAACGGCTCCGAGTTCACGGTATATGAGTTCCGCAGCAACAAGAAATATCTCTGGAACAAGAAGCTTTCCGATATTCCTGAGTACAAGGGTTCCGGACATGGCGGCGGAGACATGGCACTGGTATGTGATTTCCTCGAATCTGTCTCATGGCAGGATTCGGACAAGCTTACCAGCACCATCGATGCTTCCATCGAAAGCCATGTAATGGGCTTCCGTGCCGAGAAGAGCCGCCTTTCCCACAAAAAGGTCGACGTGACGAAGTAGATTTCTTCAGTTCCCGATAGCCATTCCGCGATACGTGTCTCCATGTGCTCAATTTTTTTTACGTTCATTTTTTTTGGTGTGGCGCGTAAATCGTTGGCTATTAGATAGTACGCTATTTTCAGAGTTGTTGTTTTGCTGACTCTGAAAATAGCTAATTCGTTATAAAACAAATGCTTATGCGCCACGACATCTGCCAACTTGTTCAGTGAGGGGTGACATTAGCACGCCCCGGCGGGGGTGGCACCT
>OHLH01001425.1_pt1 | contig 11831 bp, 10 predicted proteins | sample 1569061 | NCBI WGS metagenome assembly OHLH01 (sample SAMEA3879603, study PRJEB24766) | human gut metagenome | biome: human-associated habitat; feature: feces | place: USA | collected 1985/1987
TATTCCTGGAGAAGAAAAAATAAGTGTATCCAGGGAAGTTGTGCGGATATTTGTAATCTATACCGTGTCCCAGCTTGGCAGCACCGGGATAATGCGCATCACGCAAATGCTTGGGCACACTGCCGCAGTTACGGCTGCGCACATCCGCGCGCGCCTTGGCAATGCCCATGTAGGCTGTGTTGCTCTTGGGTGCGTTGGCGATATAGCACACTGCCTCCGCCAACGGTATCTGTGCCTCAGGCCAGCCGACAAAATCGGCAGCCTGCGCCGCAGCGTTAGCTACCACCAGTGCCTGCGGGTCCGCCAGACCTACATCCTCCGCCGCGCAGATAACGACACGGCGTGCCACAAAGCGTACGTCCTCACCGCCCTCAATCATGCGCGCCAAGTAATGCAGCGCTGCATCCGCATCGCCGCCGCGCATGCTCTTGATAAAGGCACTGATGATGTCGTAATGCTGGTCGCCCTTCTTATCGTAACGCTGCAGCGCCGTACCGATAACGCTGCGCAGCGTTGCCACCGTCAGCACACGCTCGCCCTCCTCCGGCAGCATGAACTCGGCCTGCTCCAGAATGTTCAGCGCACTGCGGGCATCACCTGCCGCAAAATCGGCAATAATCCTCAGCGCCTCAGGCTCAGCCTTAAAGCTGTTGCCAAAACCACGCTCCGAGTCGGCAATTGCACGCTCCAAAATCTGCTGAATCTGCGGTGCCTGCAGCTTTTCCAAACGCACCACCTTCATGCGCGAAAGCAGCGGCGAATTTATTTCGAAAAAAGGGTTTTCGGTAGTAGCACCGATGAGCACTATCGTTCCGTTCTCAACGTAGGGAAGCAGTACATCCTGCTGTGCCTTGTTGAAGCGATGAATCTCGTCGATAAACACGATGCAGGGCGCTTTCTCCTTGGCCTGCTTGAACAGGTCACGCACCTTGGAGGCACCCATGCCCACGAACATCTCCACGAACTCCGAGCCGGAGATGGAGAAGAAGGGCACGTTGGATTCACCTGCCACGGCCTTGGCCAGCATGGTCTTGCCGGTGCCCGGAGGGCCCACCAGCAGGATGCCCTTGGGCATCTTGGCACCAATGCTCTCATACTTGCTGGGATCGTGCAGATAGTTGACAACTTCCTGTAAGTTTTCCTTGGCCTCGTCTTCACCGGCCACATCCGCAAAGCGGATGCCGTGGGTGGACTGCACATACACCTTTGCGTTGGATTTGCCCGCGCCGCCAAACATCATGGAGCCCGGGCCGCCGCCTGCCTTTTCCATCAGCTTTTTGTTCATCTGGTTGCCGATGAAGCTGAACAGCAGGATGGGCAGCACGAACCACAGCAAAAAGCTGAGCACCGGCGAACCCTGCTCCACGATCTCGCTGGAGAACTGTGCACCTGCGTCGTACAGGCGCTCGGTCAGACTGGGGTCGTTCATCAGGCCGGTCTTGTAGATCTGCTTGTTGTCCTTATCCGTAAAAATGATCTGGTTGGACTGGATATCCACCTTGCCGATGTTTTCCTGCTCGGTCATGCTCATAAAGGTGCCGTAGTCTACCTCCTGCACCTGACGCTCGGCCAGCCACGGCATGACCACAAGGTTGATGACCAGCAGCACCAGCAACACGATGGCATAGTAGATGGCCAGCGGTTTTTTGGATGGCTTGACTTCTTTCATGGGATGTTCCTCCTTCTATATAAAGTGGGCTTCCACCCGTTTGCTGCGTCCAGTATACCACACCTTACCGCCCGGCAACAGCGCAGCGAGGGCAACTTTGCAAAAACTTAGCAGTTTCTTAACAAAGAGGGCTAAAGCCGCTCAGTTACCATATTATAGGTGCGCAAAGGGCTTGCCGGATGAGGGGGCAGGGGAGCAACGACCTCAATTTTTCATGATTTACCCCATGGTATTGTGAAATGCTTTCATCTTTATCCTGAACGAAACTTCTTGACACTTTCTGGCAGTCGTGCTAAAATTATCTCACTTTCAACAAAGTGCAAATGCGTTGACGGGGATAAAACGATCTTTCTTCTGCGTGCAGAGAGCCGCCGGGTGGTGCAAGGCGGGTGCAGAGGGCTTCGGATACTGGCCCCCGAGCGGCAGAACTGAACGGACAAGTAGGTTCTGACGGATGCCCACCGTTACAAGGGCAGCGATTCGCTGTTTTGGCCGATCGTGCAAAGTGGCTGTACCTGACCGTGCAGCAAGGAGAGTGGTACCACGGGTGCCCTGTAAAAGCAATTTACAGGCTCTCGTCTCTCAAGGTTTTCGCCTTGAAAGACGGGAGCCTTTTTGTATGCGGATACCCCTTCAGGCATCGCTGCGCGATGCCAGCTCCCCCAAGGGGGTGCCTTTGGGCAATACCGCAAACTTTACCGCATTCCGGAAAGCCGTCCCCTTGGGGAAGATGGATGCGAGTGAAACGAGCAGACGGAAGGGGTGCTTTTTTATGCACCACAACATCAGGAGGACAACAGGATGATGGACGCTACCAAGTACGCACCGGGGTACTACCCGGTACCCGCCGGTTATGACAGCTGGGTAAAAAAAGACCATATTGAAAAGGCTCCCGCATGGTGCAGCGTGGATCTGCGGGACGGCAATCAGGCACTGATCGTGCCCATGAGCCTTGCAGAAAAGCTGGAGTTCTTCCAGATGCTGGTAAAGATCGGCTTCAAGGAGATCGAGGTGGGCTTCCCCGCCGCCAGTGAGACCGAGTACGAGTTCCTGCGCACCCTGATCGAGAAGAACATGATCCCCGAGGATGTCACCGTGCAGGTGCTGACCCAGTGCCGCGACCACATCATCCGCCGCACCTTCGAGGCAGTCAAGGGCGCACCCCGGGCGGTGATCCACTTCTACAACTCCACCTCTGTGGCGCAGCGGGAGCAGGTGTTCCACAAGTCCAAGGAGGAGATCAAGCAGATCGCCGTGGACGGCGCAAAGCTGGTCAAGCAGCTCAGCGAGGAGTACGAGGGCAACTTCCTGTTCGAGTACAGCCCCGAAAGCTTTACCGGCACCGAGGTGGACTACGCCGTAGAGGTGTGCAACGCCGTGCTGGATATCATGCAGCCCACCCCGGACCGCCCCATGATCATCAACCTGCCGGTGACCGTGGAGATGAGCATGCCCCATGTGTACGCTAACCAGATCGAGTATTGCGACAAGCACCTGAAGTACCGCGACAGCGTGATCATCTCTACCCACCCCCACAACGACCGCGGCACCGGCGTGGCCTGCGCAGAGCTGGCAGTGCTGGCGGGCGCACAGCGCGTGGAGTGCTGCCTGTTTGGCAACGGCGAGCGCACCGGCAATGTGGACGCTGTGACGCTGGCCATGAATATGTACAGCCACGGCGTAGACCCCAAGCTGGACTTCTCGGATATGCCCGCCATCTGCGCCACCTACGAGCGAGTGACCCGGATGCACATTTACGAGCGCACCCCCTACGCCGGACAGCTGGTGTTTGCCGCCTTCTCCGGCAGCCATCAGGATGCCATTGCAAAGGGCATGGCCTACCGCAAGGAGCGGGGCGAGCACCGCTGGACCTGCCCCTACATCCCGGTGGACCCCCACGACATCGGCCGCACCTACGACGCCGATGTCATCCGCATCAACAGCCAGAGCGGCAAGGGCGGCATCGGCTTTGTGCTGGAACAGAACTACGGCTATAATCTGCCCCCCAAGATGCGCGAGGTGCTGGGCTACAAGGTCAAGAGCGTGTCCGACCACAGCCACAAGGAGCTGAGTGCAGGCGAGGTGCTCCGCATCTTCGAGGAGAGCTTCCTCAACCGCGAAAAGCCCCTCCGTGTGGTGGAGGCCCACTTTGCACAGGTCAACGGCATTACCGCCACGGTCACCCTGGACCTGAACGGTCAGCGCAAGGTGGTCACCTCGGTGGGCAATGGTCGTCTGGATGCTGTGGCCAACGCCATCCAGAGCGCCACCGGGATGGACTTCCATCTGGAAAGTTACTCGGAGCACAGCCTGGACGAGGGCAGTACCTCCCGCGCGGCTTCCTATGTGGGCCTTGCCTGGGGCGATGGCAGCGTGACCTGGGGTGCCGGCACCGACACGGACATCATCGTTGCCGGCATCAAGGCGCTGGTTTCGGCAATTAACAGTAAGTAAAAATTGAACTCCCTCAGTCACCTGCGGTGACAGCTCCCTCTAAGAGGGAGCCTGTTGCGTAACGGAAAGGCAAAGAGGCCCCCTCCTAGAGGGGGCTGTCGCGTAAGCGACTGGGGGAGTTATAGAAGATAAAAGGAGAGTATCACCATGGGAATGACTCTGACGCAGAAAATTCTGGCCGCACATGCGGGCTTGCCGGAGGTCAAGGCAGGCCAGCTCATCAATGCCAAGCTCGATATCGTGCTGGGCAACGATATCACCACCCCGGTCGCCATCAACGAGTTTGAGAAGGCAGGCTTTGACGGCGTGTTCGACAAGGCGCACATCGCCATCGTGCTGGATCACTTCGTCCCCAATAAGGACATCAAGAGCGCAACCCAGTCCAAGCAGTGCCGCGAGTTTGCCAACAAATATGATATCCTCAACTTCTACGATGTGGGTCAGATGGGTGTTGAGCACGCCCTCCTGCCCGAAAAAGGCATCGTGACCGCCGGTGACTGCATCATCGGTGCCGACAGCCACACCTGCACCTACGGTGCGCTTAACGCACTGAGCACCGGTATGGGCCAGACTGATATCGGCTGCGCTATGGCCAGCGGTACCTCCTGGTTCAAGGTTCCGCAGGCTATCAAGGTTAACCTGACCGGCAAGCTGCCGAAATACGTTAAAGGCAAGGACATCATCCTGACTATCATCGGTATGATTGGCGTTGACGGTGCCCGTTACCAATCTTTGGAATTCACCGGTGAAGGCGTCAGCGAGCTTTCGATGGCCGACCGTCTGACTATCTGCAACATGGCTATCGAAGCCGGCGGCAAAAACGGTATTTTCCCTGTTGATGAAAAAACCATCGCATTCTTAAAGGAACGCGGCGTAACACGCGAATGGGAAGCAGTTACTGCCGACGAAGACGCTGAATATGCCCGCGTATTCGATATTAAGCTCGACGAGCTTGTTCCCGTTGTTGCTTATCCGCATCTGCCGGAAAACACCCATCCTGCTAAGGAAGGTCATGCAATCAAAATCGACCAGGTTGTCATCGGCTCCTGCACTAACGGCCGTCTGGAGGATCTTGAGCAGGCTGCCGAAATTCTCAAAGGTCACAAGGTATGCGACCATGTGCGTATGATTATCATCCCGGCAACCCAGCAGATTTATCAGGAAGCTATGCATCGCGGTTACATCGATACCTTTATTGATGCCGGTGCTGCCGTTTCTACTCCGACCTGCGGTCCCTGCCTTGGCGGTTACATGGGCATCCTCGCAGCAGGCGAGCGCGCTGTTTCCACCACTAACCGTAACTTCCGCGGCCGCATGGGCCATGTCGACAGCGAGGTTTATCTGGCAAGCCCCTATACCGCTGCAGCCAGTGCCATCACCGGTTATATCACCAGCCCTGAGGAGGTAGTAAAATGAGCAAAGTTTGGCGTTACGGCGACCACATCGATACAGACGTTATTATTCCGGCAAGATATCTGAACATTGCCGACTTCAAGGAATTAGCAGAACACGCTATGGAGGATGCGAAGGAAAACCTGGAAATTAACTTCGCCGCCAACGTACAGCCCGGCGACTACATCGTTGCCGGCAAAAACTTCGGTTGCGGCTCCTCCCGTGAGCATGCCCCGGTAGTATTAAAGGTTAAGGGCATCAAATGCATTGTAGCAGACAGCTTTGCCCGTATCTTCTATCGAAATGCTATCAACATCGGCCTGCCGGTGCTGGAAATAGGCGCCGACGTAGAAAAGATTGAACCAGGCGATGAGATTGACGTTGATGTAAACAAGGGTGAAATCAAAATCCTCAATAAAAATATTACGATCAAAACAAAACCGCTGCCGGAATTTATCCAGCATATCGCAGACTGCGGCGGCCTGATTAATTATATTAAAGGAGAAAACAAATAATGAAGATTTGCTTACTGCCAGGTGACGGCATTGGTGTAGAAATAGTTGATGCAGCTGTAGAGGTTCTCGACGCTGCTGCCAAAAAATTCGGCTTTGAAATTGAATATGACAAGCAGCTCATCGGCGGCTGCGCAATCGATGCAACCGGCGTTCCCCTGCCGGAAGCAACCATTGCCAGTGCTAAGGCTGCTGACGCTGTGCTGCTCGGTGCTGTCGGCGGACCGAAATGGGATAATGTTGCTCCGGATATCCGTCCGGAAAAAGGCCTGCTTGGTATCCGCAAGGCTTTGGGCCTGTACTGCAACCTGCGCCCGATGACCGTTTCCAAATTCACGGCGCATCTTTCTCCGCTGAAAACGGAACGTGCAGAAGGTGCCGATCTTTTAATCGTGCGCGAGCTTACCGGCGGCATCTACTTCGGTGAACACAACGAAGCGCATCTCAATGCTGACGGTGTTGAGGAAGCAAGCGATATTGAGCTTTACACCCATCCGGAGGTTGAGCGCATTGCCCGTTTTGCATTTGAAGCTGCAAAAAAACGCCGTGGCAAGGTAACCAGCGTTGATAAAGCCAACGTATTGGGCTCCAGCCGTATGTGGCGTAAAATTGTTGCCGAAATGCAGGCTAATGATTATCCTGAAGTCGAGCTGAACAACTTCTATGTTGACAACTGCGCTATGCAGTTAGTGCTGAATCCGAAGCAGTTTGACGTTATTTTGACCAACAATATCTTTGGCGATATTCTCAGTGATGAAGCAAGCACCATCGCAGGCAGCATCGGCCTGCTTCCGAGCGCCAGCCTCGGCGACGGCACCGGTATGTACGAGCCTATCCACGGCAGCGCACCGGACATTGCCGGTCAGGGCATTGCTAACCCGCTGGCAACCATTCTCAGTGTTGCTATGATGTTGCGTTACTCCCTGAACCAAAACGAAGCAGCAGACGCTATGGAAGCAGCTGTTGACGCAGTTATGGAGCAAGGCTACCGCACGCCTGACCTTTATGCAGAAGGTCTGAAGAAGGTTTCTACCTCTGAAATGGGTCACCTGGTTGCTCAGGAACTGCTCAAATAGACATTCCCGGTATAACGCCATCCCCTCAGCGTTTACCAAAGCATTTATACCCGTAAGCCTTCCGTTTGGGGCTTACGGGTATAATTTCCAACACTTGGCATTATTATATTTTGATTTTTTTGTTTTTTGGATTTTCTTACGATTGTTGTGGTGTATTATGATGCAAATTTCAACTAAAAATATTGATTCTGTATATACTAATAACGTTTCAAGCAATACGGCTGCCTTCCGCCAAGGCCTTCACGACGGCATCCCCATAGGATTGGGGTATTTTGCCGTAGCCTTTTCTCTGGGAATTATTTGCCGTTCATCCGGTCTTTCTGTATTCCAAGGCTTTTTAACAAGCCTGCTCAACAACACTTCAGCCGGTGAATTTGCCGCCATTACCCTCATCGGCCAAAATGCCAGCTATACCAAAATAGCACTGGTCACCCTCATCGCCAATGCACGCTACATGCTGATGAGCTGCGCGCTGAGCCAAAGGCTCAGTACAGCGCAAAGCTTTATACATCGTCTGGCTATGGCCTTCGCTGTAACGGATGAGCTTTTCGGGATTGCTATCTCCCGTCCCGGTGTTTTAAATCCATACTATTACTATGGAGGCATGGCAGTAGCCATTCCAGGCTGGTCGATTGGCACAGCCTGCGGCATTATCGCCGGTGCAGCGCTGCCTGATCGCATTGTAAGTGCACTGAGCGTTGCGCTGTTTGGCATGTTCCTTGCTATTATCATTCCGCCGGCACGCGAAAGCCGTATCATTCTCACTGTTGTAATCACAAGCTTCGTCGCCAGCTTCGCAGCAGCATATCTGCAGCCGTTGGCACAGCTTACCGGCGGTACACGTACCATTATCCTCACTGTAGTCATCGCAGCGGCTGCAGCCTGGCTTAGGCCGGTACAATCCCAGCAAAAGGAGGACTAGCATATGGAACACAATATTTACATTTATATTGCAGTCATGGCGCTTGTTACCTACGCTATCCGCGTGCTTCCGCTAACACTCATCCGTAAGGAAATCAAAAATCCCTTCATCCGTTCGTTTTTATATTATGTCCCCTACACGACGCTCGCAGTAATGACCTTTCCCGCTATCCTGCAGGAAACACAGACACCTGCTGCAGGAGCGCTTGCCCTCGGCGTCGGCGTTGCCACCGCCTGGCGCGGCATGAGCCTTTTTCATGTGGCTTGCTGCTGCTGCGCCGTCGTGTTTATCGTAGAGTTTATCATGGTGCCGTAAAGTGCCAAAAGCTACCGGCTCAGGAGATTTTTCTCCGGGCTGGCGGCTTTTTGTATTACTGTAATCAACGTGCGTTTAATCCCAATTCATTAATTAATGCGCGCTGCAAAAGATTAGAAAAATTGATATCGTTATCAATTGCCATATTATTAAGCCATGCAGGAATCGAGAGCGTTTTCTTCACTGCCTTAGCATTATACTTTTTATCATACGCCAGCTTATCAAAAGCAACCATCATCACAAACTGACTGCCTTCCAGGTTGATTTCATTTGGTTTTGATGCCTGAGGATATTCTTCAGGCTTTTTACCTTCCAACATCAGGCCAATCACTTCCTGCACCATCTCCAAAGCTTCTTCCAAGGAATCTCCTTGTGTATTGCAGCCGGGAATATCCGGAACATAAACAGAAACGCCTACTTCCTCAGGTTCAAAAATTACGGGATAAAAATATTTTTTAGACATGATGCGCTCCTTTCTTCTCCTTATCGTTTTAATCCAGCCTGCTTTAAAATAGCCTGTTCTAAGCCTTTCTTTAATTCTTTAGTATGTAAAGGTACAGCAACAGTTATATTCTGCTGTGGATTAAAATATTTTTGATGAGAACCATTATTGCTTTTCACATAAACAAAACCATTTTGTAAAAGCAATCTGATCATTTCTTTAGGGGTTAGTGGCATAAACGCAACCTCCTTTAATTTATTATACTACGTAATATTACGTATGTAAAGGAATGCACGCTGCAACAAAAAAGTCTTCGCACACATCCGAATATGCACGAAGACCAAAAGATTATTATAAAATTTTTACCTCACAGCAGCCAATGGAACATGCCGAAATAAGAGAAAACACACAACACGGAAACGCCCAGCGCAGAAACGCCGAACATTTTCATAAACAGATTCTGCTGCTGCTTCTGATTAGCATTAGCGGCCGAAGCATATGCTGCCAACGCCAACGCACCGCCTGTAGAAAGCGGACTGATGGCAGCGACATGTGAAATCGTTGTAATCGAGGAAGCCAATTCGAACTCATTCACCCCGCCAAGCTGCTGGGCAACATGCGGTACTGTCGGCAACAGCGTAGGCATAACAACACCGCTGCTTGAGCTGAACCAGCTCATATGTAAGTCCCATAACAGCGGCAGCACTTTTAGCGCTCATCAGCGAAACAAGCACATTGGAAAGCACCTCAATACCGCCGAGATCTATAATCAGCTGCATCAAAACACCGACACCGGTAATCAGCAGCAGCGTATTCCAAGGAATATGCCTGATAGCTTTGCTCTCATCGGAAACACGTAAAAAGGACAATACCGCAGCAACTGCAAAGCTGACCAGTCCGACATTAATACGCAAAAGCATAACCATAAGCACCATTACTACAATACCGGCAATAGTCGTAAGCTGCTTTTTATTGAAGCAAGGAACCTCTTTTTTCTGCTCCACAGCAGCAGAACGCAGCTTATAGCCTCCCAACAAAATATAGATAATAACGGCATAAATAGTAAATGAAAGAATACCATTCATAAGAAAATCATTTTCAATACCAGTTAAGCCAAACTCTGCGCACAGATTCGCACCGATAATGCCGGTAGCAGCAAGCGGTGATAAACCACCGGCGCAAGAACCCAAAACAGTTAAGGTTGAAAGCAGCACAGGACTGATTTTCATTTCTGCTGCCAAGGACATGGAAAAAACCATCATTATAGCCATAGTCGGTACAGATCCGGGACCAAGCGCAGCAAGTATAATCGAGAATACATAAATGATGATCGGAATCAGGTAAACACGCTTACCTGCCAAGGAAATAACTTTTTGTGCCAGTAAATCCAGACTGCCGTTAATCTGTGCCAAACTGAACAAATAAGTTACACCCAAAAGCATCAGAAACAAAGAAGCATTGAAGCCTTTAATAATTTCCGCATCACTGATGCCTGCCATACGTCCCAAAAGCAAGGCAAAAGCTATGCACAAAAGACCCGTATTCATTTTACGGATAAAACCAAGCATTATCGCTAGCAGTAAAAAACCCAAGGATAACAGAGCCATCGGAAACCTCCAAAAAATTTATTTGAGAGTGTATTTGAGAGTGTAACAACGGGAATATTAAATATAACAGAATCGCCATTTATATAATAACACTTAGGAATTACTTTGTAAAACGGTAGTTTTGTTTATCTTATTCTTGTTTGGCATTAAAATTATTCCATACAGGAATAGTCTTTTTATTGTCGCCTCTGTGCAGATATAGACTATGCTATTCCCACTCTTTAAAGCAAAATAGTTTATTTCCTGCAAAATAAATGTTACAATAAATAATTGAGAGAAGATTAGACAATTTTCATAGCTATAACAACGCTGTGAAAATTACATTATGGAGATGATTGCTTTGCCAAATTATGCAGATATCAACGGACGGCCGATGAAGAAGCTGCAAATACAACAATACCTGCGCAAGCTGCAGCTCAACGATTTCGAGCCGGCTGTTAATTTAGCAACCCTGACTAAATTGCAGGACGCGCACCTCAAATATATCCCCTATGAAAATTTTGACTGTCTAAACGGCAAAATTACCTCGCTCAAAAGACAGGATATGTTCAATAAGGTTATCATGCACAACCGCGGCGGTATCTGCTTTGAGCTGAACGGACTTTACAACTGGCTTTTGGAATCCCTGGGCTTTGATGTGACCAGCTATTCCGCCCGCTTTATCGATAAAATGGAAACCTACCAGCTGCGCCGCCACCGCGTAATGTGTGTAGCTTTAGGCGATAAGCGTTATCTTACCGATGTCGGTGTGAACAGCGAAAGCCCGCGTGTGCCGCTGGAAATTACTGAAGGCCTGATTCAAAGCGACGGCATCAGCCAATACAAATTTACCCGCAGTGAATTTTGGGGCTGGCTGCTCTGGCAGAAGGAACGCGGCAAAATCTGGAAACGCCTCTTTGGCTTTACCGAAGAGCCTCAGATAGACAAGGATTTTATTACCGCCAGCTTCTGGTGTGATGCTCATCCGGATTCACCATTTATCAAAAGCAAAAAGCTGTCTATTTTCCGCGAGGACTGCAATATTACCGTTCGCGGTAACTATTTAAAATTTTACCTCGGCGGTCGCGTTAAGTACCGCTATAAAATTAACACAGGTGCTGAGCTTAAGGAAATTCTTTGGGAGTATTTCGGTATTAATGTAGAATACCGGCTCAAGGATGACGGTATAGAATACTAAGCCGGCAGGAGATTTGTAAAATGCCTGATTTATTTTTTCCCAGTTATACAAAAAAAATACTGTCTGCTTTGAATGCTGCCGGCTATGAAGCATATCTTGTCGGCGGCGCAGTACGCGACCTGCTTTTGGGCAAGTCACCGGATGATTACGATATCACCACCAATGCTCTGCCTGAGCAGGTTTTGGCAGTTTGCAAGCAACATGATTGGAAAACTGTTGACCAATTAGGTCACAATTTCGGCTGCGTAGTCATCGTTATCAACGG
>OHLH01001431.1_pt1 | contig 11781 bp, 10 predicted proteins | sample 1569061 | NCBI WGS metagenome assembly OHLH01 (sample SAMEA3879603, study PRJEB24766) | human gut metagenome | biome: human-associated habitat; feature: feces | place: USA | collected 1985/1987
TTGCGTCGTTTCCTTGATAGCGACATCAAGGAGATCCGTATTTTTAGTCGTGACGAGAAAAAGCAGGATGACATGCGTCATCACCTGCAGAATCCGAAAGTGAAATTCTACATTGGTAACGTGCGTGACCGCCAGTCTGTGGACGGTGCAATGATGGGAGTGGATTATGTATTTTCCGCCGCCGCCTTGAAACAGGTTCCCAGTTGCGAGTTCTTTCCGTTGCAGGCTGTGCAGACCAATGTGATCGGTACGGACAATGTACTGGAATCAGCCATAGCGCACGGAGTAAAGAATGTGGTGGTCCTTTCTACGGATAAGGCTGCTTATCCCATCAATGCCATGGGTATCAGCAAGGCCATGATGGAGAAGGTTGCCATAGCCAAGGGCCGTGCCCTGGGTGACGGGGCAGGAACTACTATCTGCTGTACCCGTTACGGCAATGTGATGGCAAGTCGCGGTTCTGTGATTCCCTTGTGGGTGGAGCAGATAAAGAACGGCAGGCCCATTACGGTAACGGACCCCAACATGACCCGCTTCATGATGACTCTGGACGATGCCGTGGATCTGGTAATCTATGCGTTTGAGCACGGGCATAACGGTGACCTGTTCGTGCAGAAGGCTCCTGCCGCCACCTTGGATGTATTGGCGCAGGCCTTGAAGGAAACATACGCGCAGGTTGATCCGAAATACGGTGAGACGGAGGTGAAGACCATCGGCACGCGCCACGGCGAGAAACTGTATGAGACACTGGTAACCCGCGAGGAGATGGCAAAGGCTGTCGACATGGGCGACTACTACCGCATCCCCTGCGACACCCGTGACCTGAACTATGACAAGTTCTTCACGGAAGGCAATGAGGATATTGCCCGTATAGAGGACTATCACAGCCATAACACCGCCCGCCTGGATGTGGAGGGCATGAAAAAGCTTCTCTTGAAACTCCGCTTCATCCGCGAAGACCTCGGGATGGAGGAAAAGGCGAAGAGCGCGGAAATCAAGAGCGAATAGTATAGCCATTGTTAACTTTTCCATCCTATCCAATCCCATTAGTTTATGAAAATCTTAGTGACCGGCGCCCGAGGGTTTGTCGGCCGGAACCTTGTATCCCAGCTGCATAACATCCGTGACGGGAAAGCCCGTAATTATGGCATTGCAGGTGAGGGACTTACCATTTACGAATATGACATGGACAGTGACCCTGCCGAACTGGATGTCTATTGCAGACAGGCTGACTTTGTCTTCAATCTGGCGGGCGTGAACCGTCCCCAGGATGCGTCTGAGTTTATGAAGGGGAACTTCGGCTTCGCCTCCACGCTGCTTGATACATTGAAGAAGCACGGCAATACCTGTCCGGTAATGATTTCCTCTTCCACGCAGGCCGCACTCGACAACCCTTACGGTGAATCGAAGCGGGCAGGGGAGCAACTGTTGTTCGAGTACTCCAGGGAAACGGATGCAAAGGTACTGGTGTACCGCTTCCCGAATGTTTTCGGCAAATGGTGCCGCCCCAACTATAACAGCGCGGTGGCCACTTTCTGCAATAACATCGCCCATGACTTGCCCATCCGGGTGAACGACCCTTCGGTGGTGATGCATCTGGTTTACATAGACGATGTGGTGGACGAGCTTATCTCTGCCCTGAGCGGCAGGGAACACCGCAACGGTGATTATTGCGAAGTGCCCGTAGTACATACCATTACCTTGGGCGGCATTGTGGAACTGATAAGGTCTTTCAGGCAAATGCCCGGTACCTTGTCCGTCCCGGATTTGAGTGATGCCTTCGCAAAGAAGCTTTATTCCACGTATCTCTCATACCTGCCCCAAGAGCGTTTCAGTTATCCCCTGAAAATGAATGTGGACAACCGTGGCAGTTTTACTGAAATCATCCGTACTTCTGACCGCGGGCAATTCTCTGTGAATATCTCCAAACCGGGTATTACGAAAGGCCAGCATTGGCACCATACCAAGAACGAGAAGTTTGTGGTGGTGAGCGGCCACGGTCTGATACAGCTCCGCAAGATAGGTACGGAGGAGGTTGTCAGCTTCGAGGTAAGCGGCGGGAGGATGGAGGTCGTGGAGATGATTCCCGGCTATACGCACAATATCGTCAACCTTTCGGAAACGGAAGACCTGGTGACTTTCATGTGGTGCAACGAGTGTTTCGACCCGGCACGTCCGGACACTTATTTTGAAAAAGTCTGAAACGAGTTAAAGAATACAGGAACAGATGGATATAAAATTGGATTATTCGCAAGTCAGGTTTCAGGAGAACGGCAGACTGAAACTTCTGATTATAGTGGGCACCCGTCCGGAAATCATCCGCCTGGCGGCTGTCATCAACAAATGCCGCAGTTATTTTGACTGTCTTCTGGCCCACACCGGCCAGAATTACGACTATAACCTGAACGGTGTCTTCTTCCGTGACCTGAGGCTGAAAGATCCGGATGTGTATATGGATGCCGTCGGTGATGACCTCGGTGCCACGATGGGGAATATTATCAACGCCAGTTACAAGCTGATGGTGCAGGTGAAACCTGATGCCGTGCTGGTGTTGGGAGACACGAACTCCTGCCTGAGCGTGATAGGCGCGAAACGTCTGCATATCCCCATCTTCCATATGGAGGCAGGCAACCGCTGCTTTGACGAGTGCCTGCCTGAGGAGACCAACCGCCGTATTGTGGACGTCATTTCCGATGTGAACCTCTGCTATTCGGAGCATGCCCGCAGATACCTGAACGCTTCGGGCGTGGCGAAAGAACGTACATACGTAACCGGTTCGCCCATGGCGGAAGTCCTGCATGAGAATTTGTCCGAAATAGAGTCCAGCGATATTCACCAGAGATTGCATCTCCAGAAAGGTAAATACATCCTGCTTTCCGCGCACCGGGAAGAGAACATTGACACGGAGAAGAACTTCCTGTCCCTTTTCAGCGCGGTTAACGCTATGGCCGAGAAATATGACATGCCCATACTTTACAGTTGTCATCCCCGTAGCAGGAAACGTCTGGAATCAAGCGGCTTTGCACTTGACAGACGTGTGATTCAGCATGAACCTCTCGGTTTCCACGACTACAACTGCCTGCAGATGAACGCCTATGCCGTTGTGAGTGACAGCGGTACCCTGCCTGAGGAGAGCAGTTTCTTCACTTCTGTGGGGCATCCTTTCCCGGCTGTATGCATCCGTACGAGTACGGAGCGTCCCGAGGCTCTTGACAAGGGTATCTTTGTCCTTGCCGGTATTGATGGGAAATCCTTGCTTCAGGCTGTAGATACTGCTGTGGAGATGAATAGGAATGGTGACGATGGCCTGCCGGTGCCCAATTATACGGATGAGAATGTATCGGCCAAGGTTGTGAAGTTGATTCAGAGCTATACGGGGGTGGTGAACAAGATGGTTTGGAGAAAATTCTGACTGCTGGGATGAACATTCTTTTTTTGACAATATCCCGTATCAATGGTTTGGAAGAGCGTGGTATCTATACGGACCTGATGCGTGAATTTATAAGGAACGGGCATGCCATGTATATAGTATCCCCTTACGAGCGGAGATTCCATCAGCCTACCGGAGTCATGGAGAACGACGGTGCAAGAATATTGAAGGTAAAGACACTCAATATCCAGAAAACGAATATTGTGGAGAAGGGGATTGGCACTTTATTGTTGGAAAGCCAGTATCTGCATGCCATTAATAAATACTGGCGGGATGTGAAATTCGACCTTATTCTTTATTCCACTCCTCCCATCACCTTCAATAAGGTAATCCAGACCTTGAGAAAACGCTGGAATGCTAAAACCTATCTGATGCTAAAGGATATTTTTCCGCAGAATGCGGTGGATTTGGGTATGTTCTCCAAGAAAAGTTTTCTTTATAGGATGTTCAGGAGTAAAGAAGAAAAACTTTATGAATTGTCAGACTTTATCGGTTGTATGTCACCTGCCAACTGTGAGTATGTGTTGAAGCATAATCCTGCCATTGATGCGGCAAAGGTGGAAATCTGTCCGAACAGTGTGAAGTTGCAGGAAAGGTTGAAAGGAGATAGGAAAGAGAGTGAACTGCTGAAAGAATTGAATATTCCTATATCAAAAAGGATTTTTATCTATGGGGGTAATCTGGGAAAACCTCAAGGGATAGATTTTTTATTGAAAGTGATTGAGGAGAATGAAAAGCGGGATAACTCGTATTTTGTAATTGTAGGTAGTGGTACGGAGTATATGAGGGTTAAATTATGGTTTGATACACACTTGCCCCAAAACGCTTGTCTTCTTACTGCATTGCCGAAAGTAAAATATGATGAATTGGTGAGCTTGTGTGATGTAGGCTTGATATTCCTGGACAAGCGGTTTACGATACCCAATTTCCCATCGCGTCTGCTTTCGTATTTGGAATGTAGGATGCCGGTGCTAATGGCTACGGATGTTAATACGGATATCGGACAGATAGCTGAAGAAAGAGGTTTCGGTCTGTGGACAGAGAATGGGAGTATAGATACCTTTATGAAGATGGTGGAGTTTATGATAGAGGATGATAAACGGATGAAAGAGATGGGAGAAAAAGGGTATAGATTCTTGTGTGAGAATTATACTGTAGATAAGAGTTATAAGGCTATAATGAAGCATTTTTGCGAGTATGTATAAACATGGTTTGAAAAGAGTGATTGATTTCATTCTGGTCTTTATTGTATTGGTTGTTATCTGGCCCATTTTATTACTTATTACTATTGGGTTGCATTTTGCCAATAAAGGTGCAGGGGCATTCTTTACTCAGGAGCGCCCGGGAAAGGATGGAAAGATATTCCGTGTGATAAAGTTTAAAAGTATGACGGATGAACGGGATGCAGAAGGCAAATTATTGCCGGATGCTAAACGATTGACTCATGTGGGTAAATTTGTTCGTGCCACTAGTATTGATGAGCTTCCGCAATTGATTAATGTTTTGAAAGGGGATATGGCATTGATTGGTCCAAGACCTTTATTGCCAGAATATTTGCCTCTCTATTCAAAAGAGTAGGCTCGTCGGCATGAAGTGCGTCCAGGGATTACTGGTTGGGCACAAGTAAATGGACGAAATTTTCTCCCTTTTAGTAAAAGATTTGAATTGGATGTATGGTATGTGGATCATTGCTCATTTATGCTTGATTTAAAGATTGTATGTCTATCAATTCATAGAGGTTTATTTAGGAAAGATATCTTAATTAGTGATAATACACAAATAATAGATGTGGGGTATCGTATAAAGAAAGAGAACTCTTTTGATCAATGAAATTATAGGCTTATGTATAAAAGAGGATTAAAGCGTGGGTTAGACTTTGTAATTGTTTTTATAGCTCTGTTGGTTATCTGGCCCATATTACTTCTTCTGATAATTTTCCTCCATTTCACCAATAAGGGTGCCGGTGTCTTTTTTACCCAGGATCGCCCCGGAAAAAATGCTCGAATATTCAAAGCCATAAAGTTTAAGACAATGACAGATGAGCAGGATTCAGAAGGAAATTTGTTGCCGGATGCTAAACGTCTGACAAAGATTGGGAAAATAGTCCGTTCTCTTTCCATAGATGAATTGCCACAACTAATAAATGTATTAAAGGGGGATATGGCATTAGTTGGTCCCCGTCCTTTATTGCCGAAGTATCTTCCTTTATATTCAGAGGAACAGTTCCGTCGCCATGAAGTACGTCCGGGAATTACGGGGTGGGCACAGGTAAACGGACGGAATAATATCAGTTGGAAACGTAAGTTTGAACTGGATGTGTGGTACGTGGATCATATTTCTTTCTGGCTGGACGTGAAGATTATTCTGCTAACCATAAAGAAAGTGTTCGTTAGAGAAGGGATCAATAAGGAAGGTAATGCTACCACCGAGGCTTTCAACGGTCATAACTGAAATGAACATCCATCAGATTGTCAATTCTGTTTTCACCTCCAATACTTATATACTGTCTGTTGAGGGGAAAGATGGGCATGTATTGATAGATATTGGGGATATTGCTCCTATAAAGCAGTGTGTTCAGGAAAAGTGCGGAACGGTACAAGCCTTGTTTCTGACTCATACTCATTACGACCATATTTATGGTATAAAAGATTTATTACGATTGTATCCTGATTGCACAGTTTACACTTCCTCTTTCGGTAAGGAGGCTTTAGGTTCGGATAAACTTAATTTTTCCCGTTATCACAATGATCCTGTAATATGGATGGGAGATAATGTGACGGTTTTACATGAGAATGATAAAGTGGAAATATTTCCGGGAATTTTCGTGGAAGTGTTTAAAACTCCCGGACATGATAAAAGCTGCCTTACCTATAAAGTCGAGAACAATGTTTTCTCGGGTGATTCATATATCCCGGGTGTTAAAGTCATTGCCTCATTCCCTAATAGCGATAGGGAAGATGCACGGATCTCGAAAGAACGTATCATGGAATTAACAAAGGATTGCAGTCTGTATCCCGGTCATGGAAACATTTATGAGTAAATTATTCCGATATCTGGAAAGGATTTATAAAGCCGTTTCCTTTCTTTTTATTCCCCACTATGTGAGGAATCCGAAGTCTGATCATTAAATAATCACATATATATTTATGGATAAAACTATTTATCTTTGCCTTGCCCATATGAGCGAGGAGGGTATTGAACAGAAATATGTAAAAGAAGCCTTCGATACGAACTGGGTGGTTCCTCTTGGTCCTAATGTGAATGCTTTTGAAGAGGATTTGAAACGTTTTGTAGGCGAAGGCAAGGAAGTGGTGGCACTTTCGGCCGGTACGGCGGCAGTACATTTGGCTCTGTTGGCTTGCGGAGTGGGACAGGGTGACGAAGTGATTGTACAAAGCTTCACATTCTGTGCGTCTTCGCATCCGGTCACTTATCTGGGGGCTGTTCCGGTATTTGTGGATTCTGAGAAAGAAACTTGGAACATGTCTCCGGAACTGTTGGAAGAAGCCATCAAGGACCGCATTGCCAAGACTGGAAAAAAGCCAAAAGCTATTGTTCCTGTGGCATTGTACGGCATGCCCTATGACTGTACACGTATCATGGAGATAGCCGATAGGTATGCTATTCCAGTGGTGGAAGATGCTGCCGAAGGTTTTGGCTCCCGTTTTAAGGGACAGGTACTGGGGACGTTCGGCAAGTTCGGGGTGCTGAGCTTTAACGGTAACAAGATGATTACTACCAGTGGCGGTGGTGCGTTGATTTGTAAAGATGCCGAAAGCAAGAATCAAATCATGTGGTATGCCACGCAGGCTCGTGAGGCTTATCCTTATTACCAGCATGAGGCGATAGGGTATAACTATCGCATGAGTAATATATGTGCAGGTATTGGTCGTGGTCAAATGACCGTTGCCGATAAGCATATTGCACATCACCGACATGTGCAGGCTCTCTATAAGGAACTGCTTAAGGATGTGGAGGGGGTATTGCTGCATGAAGCTCCTTCGGCTGATTATGACTCTAATTTCTGGCTTTGTACAATCACTCTGGATTCTTCACTTCGCATCAAAGGGCAGGAAAATGCTTATAAGGATGTTGTCAGGACTGCCGTAGGTGGTGCTGCAGGTGTGATTCATGCCGTAGATTGTGCTACAACAGATTGCCAGCCCAACGAGAATGTGGAGGCTTTGCGTGCTTTTATGCTTGGCAAAAAAATAGAGGCACGCCCGGTTTGGAAACCGATGCACAAGCAGCCGGTCTATAAGGATGCTCCGGCTTATATCAATGGGGTATCCGAAGCTATTTTTAAAATCGGTATGTGCCTTCCTGCCGGGCCGTGGGTGACTGATGAAGATGTATATTATATCGTGGAGTGTATAAAAGAGGCCATAGTAAAATAATAGATGAAAATACAGCTTTTTTAACTACGACCTTGACAATGCTGTCGGTTGCCAATACGTTTGTCAATGCGGATTTCATCTATACCGTTGTCTGTTCCGTTCTAGTCTTCTGCTTCTTCAATTTCTGCAAGCGTGCCAAATATTCACCGCCTGATGCTTCATGAGAATATCGGACTACCGCATCGCAAACATCTTATCAGATTATGGCGAATGAGCTGAAGATTCCCCATGTCATAGTATCTTTGACCTATATGGCAGTACAGGCAATCATCATCGTAGGATATCTTGATTAAGTTGGCTTGCCTAATCTGTCAGCTTGTAAATCAATACTTTATGAACTTATCTCAGAAAACAGCTTCAGCGAGGCTGTTTTCTTTGTTTACAGGCAAATATATCCTCACCTTTGCATTGTTGATCAACAAAACGAGATTAAAAACCATGTTGAATTAAAAATGTAAAAAGGAGAAAGAAACTATGCCTTTATTTTATTATGCAAGACAGTCGTCTCTGGCGACAAAAGAAGGTGCCAAACTTTGGCATCTGAGTTTGAAGAAAGTGGGAAGGGCCGTGGATGCGCAACAGCTGGCTGAGGTGATTGCCGAGAAGTCTTCATTGACTCCGGGTGACGTACATAATGTAATCCGTAACCTGATGACGGTAATGAGGAGCCAGTTGCTGAACAGCCGTACGGTGCGTCTGGATGGCTTAGGCACATTCACCATGAAGGCCCGTACGCGAGGTAAAGGAGTGGTCAAATTTGAAGACGTGAATCCCAATCAGGTGACTGCTCTACGCTGCCAGTTTACTCCGGAATACACGCGCCCGGCTGCTATCGGCACTACGCGTGCCCTGCTCCAAGGGGTGGAGTTTGAGAAATGGACGGGAGTGGTTACGGACGGTAAGGATGATGCCGGTGATGGTGGTAATTCCGGTGGCGGTTCCGACGGTGACCAGGGAGAGAACCCGTTAGGATAAGATGTATTTACTAATTTTGAAAGATTAAAACTATGAAAAAGAACGTTTGGGACAAAATTTTGAAGGTAGTGATAGCTGTTGCTTCCGCCATATTGGGAGCTTTAGGCGCCAATGCAATGAATGTATAAATTGTAGATTTATATAGAATATTAGGAGAAAGGCGGTGAAGGGAAAGCACTTCATCGCCTTTTTGTTATTTTCTTCATTTATAATTCCCTGCCAACCAAAAAATCTTATTACCTTTGCAGGTCACTTTTGGAAACAATAAAAATATAATGATATGAATATCTCTTATAATTGGTTGAAAGAGTATGTCGATTTCGATTTGACACCGGATGAAGTTGCTGCGGCACTGACCTCCATCGGACTGGAAACGGGAAGTGTGGAAGAGGTGCAAACTATTAAAGGCGGACTGGAAGGACTGGTCATCGGCGAAGTGCTGACATGCGAAGCTCATCCTAACTCAGACCATATGCACGTCACTACGGTGAACCTGGGACAAGGTGAACCCGTGCAGATTGTATGCGGCGCTCCGAATGTAGCTGCCGGACAGAAAGTGGTAGTAGCCACGTTGGGTACAAAACTGTATGACGGTGACGAATGCTTTACCATCAAGAAATCAAAACTTCGTGGCGTGGAATCTGTCGGCATGATTTGTGCTGAAGATGAAATCGGTATCGGTACGGACCACGCAGGCATCATCGTACTGCCGGAAACAGCTGTTCCGGGTACGCTTGCCAAGGACTACTATAACATCAAGAGCGATTACGTGCTGGAAGTGGACATCACTCCCAACCGTGCCGATGCTTGCTCACATTATGGGGTGGCACGCGACTTGTATGCCTACTTGATACAGAACGGTAAGCAGGCTGCCTTGAAGAAACCTTCGGTAGACGCTTTTGCGGTAGAAAATCACGATTTGGATATTAAAGTAACTGTAGAGAACAGCGAGGCATGTCCCCGGTATGCCGGCGTTACGGTGAAAGGGGTTACAGTGAAAGAAAGCCCCGAATGGTTGCAGAACAAGTTGCGTATTATCGGCCTGCGTCCTATCAATAATGTGGTGGATATTACCAACTATATCGTCCATGCTTTCGGCCAGCCGCTGCACTGCTTCGATGCAGATAAGATTAAAGGCGGTGAGGTGATTGTAAAGACCATGCCGGAAGGTACTCCGTTTGTAACTCTTGATGGCGTGGAGCGTAAATTGAACGAACGCGACCTGATGATTTGCAACAAGGAAGAGGCGATGTGTATTGCCGGTGTGTTCGGCGGTCTGGATTCCGGTTCTACGGAAACCACCAAAGATGTATTCCTTGAAAGTGCTTACTTCCATCCCACATGGGTGCGCAAGACAGCCCGTCGCCATGCGTTGAACACAGACGCTTCTTTCCGTTTTGAAAGAGGTATTGACCCGAATGCCACTATTTACTGCCTGAAGCTGGCAGCTTTGATGGTAAAGGAACTTGCCGGAGGTACCATTTCTTCTGAAATAAAAGATGTGTGCGCCGCTCCTGCCAAGGATTTCCGTGTGGAACTTGCCTATGAGAAAGTGAACTCACTGATTGGTAAAGTTATTCCGGTGGATACCATCAAGAGCATCGTGACAAGTCTGGAAATGAAGATTGTAGACGAGACAGCCGAAGGGCTTACACTGGATGTTCCTCCTTACCGTGTGGACGTGCAGCGCGATTGCGATGTAATAGAGGATATTCTGCGCATCTACGGATATAATAATGTGGAGATTCCGACTACCTTGAAGTCTTGCCTGACTACCAAGGGTGAATATGATAAATCCAACAAACTGCAGAACCTGGTTGCCGAGCAGCTGGTGGGCTGTGGTTTCAATGAGATTCTGAACAACTCGTTGACGCGTGCCGCTTACTATGACAACTTGGAGTCTTATCCGTCAAAGAATCTGGTAATGTTGCTGAATCCGTTGAGTGCAGACTTGAATGCCATGCGTCAGACACTGCTTTTCGGTGGATTGGAAAGCATCTCGCACAACGCCAACCGTAAGAATGCAGACCTGAAATTCTTTGAATTCGGTAATTGTTATCACTTCAACGAGGAGAAGAAGAATCCGGAAAAGGTGCTTGCCGCTTATTCCGAAGACTATCATCTTGGTTTGTGGGTGACTGGCAAGAGGGTGGCCAACTCATGGGCTCATCCGGATGAGAACAGCTCGGTATATGAGCTGAAGGCATACGTTGAGAATGTCTTTGCCAGATTGGGGCTGCACATGCATGATTTGGTTGTCGGCAATCTGACTGATGACATCTATGCTGCCGGTTTATCCGTACAGACAAGGGGTGGAAAGCGGTTGGCTACTTTCGGTATTGTAACAAAGAAGCTGCTGAAGGCATTCGATATTGACAACGAGGTTTACTATGCCGATTTCAACTGGAAAGAATTGCTGAAGGCTATCCGCAATGTGAAGGTGAGCTATACGGAAATCTCCAAGTTCCCTGCCGTGAAACGCGACTTGGCGTTACTGCTCGACAAGAAAGTGCAGTTTGCGGAAATCGAGAAGATTGCCTACGAGACGGAGAAAAAGCTGCTGAAGGAGGTTTCTCTCTTCGACGTTTACGAGGGTAAGAATCTGGAAGTCGGTAAGAAGAGTTACGCGGTGAGCTTCCTGCTGCAGGATGAGAATGCCACGTTGAACGATAAGCAGATTGACAAGATTATGTCCAAACTAGTGAAGAACCTGGAGGACAAGTTGAATGCCAAACTGCGTTGATTCATTATTCAGAATTTATAATTCATAATTTAAAATACAGTTCCAATGGGAAGAGCGTTTGAATATAGAAAAGCTGCCAAATTGAAAAGATGGGGTCACATGGCAAAGACCTTTACAAGACTGGGTAAACAAATTGCTATTGCGGTGAAGGCCGGTGGTCCGGAGCCGGAAAACAACCCGACACTGCGTTCGGTTATCGCTACTTGTAAGCGTGAAAACATGCCGAAGGATAACAT
>OHLH01001435.1_pt1 | contig 11732 bp, 10 predicted proteins | sample 1569061 | NCBI WGS metagenome assembly OHLH01 (sample SAMEA3879603, study PRJEB24766) | human gut metagenome | biome: human-associated habitat; feature: feces | place: USA | collected 1985/1987
GGTATATTTGTTATAGGGAGATTCTTCGGATGCTTTGATAAATTCGTCCTGGCGTTGCAGCAATGCTTTGTAACGTTTGCGTGCATTACCCGGCAGGAGGATGAACTGACGCGGGTCGTCGCTGAAGGAAATCTCATTCTGCGGTTGCTGCTCCTTGCGCTCTACGCCGGAACGGGAGTGTGCCAGGCGCGTAACCATGCGCATCAGGATGGGTTCGCCGGTCTGTTCGGAGAAGCTGAATCCGTTGTACGCCATGTCGTATGCTTCTTGCTGGTTGCTTGGTTCGTACATCGGGATGAGGGAGAAGTCGCCATAGAAACGGCTGTCCTGCTCATTCTGTGAAGAGTGCATACTGGGGTCGTCGGCAGCAATGACTATCAGACCGCCTTTTACTCCGGTAATGGCGGAATTGATGAAACAGTCGGCAGCTACGTTCATACCCACGTGCTTCATGCACACCAGTGAACGCTTGCCTGCAAAGGACATGCCCAGGGCAGCCTCCATCGCAGTTTTCTCGTTAGAGCACCAGCGGTTATGGATGTTCTTTTCGGCAGTAATCGGTGCCATCTGAATATATTCGGTGATTTCCGTAGAAGGAGTGCCGGGATAGGCATATACACCCGAAAGTCCGGCATCTAATGCAGCTTGTGCAATGGCTTCATCGCCAAGTAAGAGTTGCTTGCTCATATCTGAATATTTAAGTGTTAGTCATGGATTAATATTTGACGCAAATATAGGATTTTGCTTTTATTTTATCAGCAAATTACTTAAAAATCTTTCTTTCGTTTAATGCATTCCAATATTTTCTTGCATTTTTCATGTGCTCGGCATAATTGGATGTAAAGTTATGGGTGCCTGAGAAGTCCTCTTTGGCACACATATAGAGGTAGTTGTGTTTCGTATAATTCAGCACAGCATCCAGCCCGATGGGTGAGGGGATGCGTATGGGACCGGGAGGTAGTCCGGTGTTGAGATAGGTATTGTAGGGGGATTCTACTGCCAGATGGGCATTCGTAATTCTCCGCAAGCCGAAGTCCTGCAAGGCAAATTTGATGGTAGGGTCGGCTTGCAGGGGCATGCCGGTGTGCAGGCGGTTGATGTAGAGCCCTGCCACCATTGGTTTTTCGGGATTGTTGTTTGTCTCTTCCTCGACGATGGAGGCGAGGGTGCAGACTTCCGTCGGGGTCATTCCGATGGCGGTGGCTTTGTCTAAGCGTTCCTGGTTCCAGAACTTCTGGTGCTCTTTTTGCATTCTTTCGAAGAACTCTTCTGCACTCATGTCCCAATAGACTTGGTAGGTTTCGGGGATGAAGAGGCAGGGCAGGGTCTCTTTGTTGTATCCCAGTTTTTGTTGGAATGCGGAGTCGTTCATCAATCCGGCTATTTCGGCGGAGTCTATCATGAGCTGTTTGCCTACGCTGCGTGCCAGCCGGTCCAGTGTGCGTACGCTGCCGACGGTGAGGTTCGTAGGTTCTTGATATCCGCGGTACAGACGGCTGAATACGTGATATACGTTTTCCCCCGGCCGGATGGCGTAGCGTCCGGTGTGTATATTTTCGGAATATTTCTTGTATTGGGCCATCCAGCGGAAGCCGGTGAAGCTTCGAGGATGGCCTTGTTGTTCCACCTTATTATATATGGAGTCGGCGGTGTCGTCGCGGTCTATATAGATATAGACTGTCTTTTTCGGATGGAATTGCGGGGCAAACAGATAGTAGTATACTGTTCCTGCACAAGCTGCTCCAATAAGAATCAGTGCGACGAATGTTCCGATAATGATTTTCTTCTTTTCCATTTTGTTTTACTGCATCTTTAGTCGAGCAAAGTTAGTAAAAAATGGAGTGAAAACCATCAAGTCATATCAGTTAATTCGATAGCTGACAAAGGCTATACGTTTGCTGTCCGGTGCCCATGAGTTGACATTGATGGTGCCTTGTCCGCCGAAAAGCTTTAACAATGTCTTGGGTTCTCCACCGTTTGCGGGCATTAGGCGCAGCTCTACGTTCTTGTTTGCCAGGTGCTCTCCCGGTTCCAGGTCACCTTTGTAGTAGGTAATGAATACAACGGATTTTCCGTCAGGGGAGATGTGGGGGAACCAGGAGTTGCGGGTTTCGTCAAAGGTCATCTGGGTCTGTTCGGAGCCGTCTGCCTTCATGCGCCAGACTTGCATGAGTCCGGTGCGTACGGAATTGAACCAGATGTATTGTCCGCAGGGGGAATATTCCGGTCCGTCATCCAGACCTTCGGCAGTGGTCAGGCGGGTTTCTTCACCTCCTTCCGCCGGGATGGTATAGACGTCATAGTTGCCGTTTCGTTCGGCGCAATAGGCAAGCTCTTTGCCGTCGGGGCTCCAGCCGTGGAGTTAGCTGGGAGCCATAGGTGTTATTAAACGGGGAGTGCCGCCCGTGATGGGAAGTGTATAAATGCGCGATTTATAGTCTTCTTTCGTCCCGTGGCTGATGGCTATCTGCTGTCCGTCGGTCGAGAGGACGTGGTCGTTGTTGCAGTTTTGGGCAAATCCGGTGTTTATCAGTTCCGGTTCGGCAGGCGAGGTGGGGGAAAGGCGGTAAAGCTTTCCGTCGCTGTTGTATAGCAGCCATTGCCCGTCGGGCGTCCAATTGGGAGCTTCAATCCGGTAGGGAAATTCTTTTACGACGGTCCGGTTACCGTTGGTTACATCCAGTATTTCGAGGACGCTGGTAATCTCGTTTTTTTGTTGAGCGGTTGCGGTCAGTGCAACAGTTGCAAAGAAGGGGATTAGATAGGGTTTCATGTTCATATCGTATTTAATAAATCTCCGCAAGATACATTTTTTATTGGAAACTACATAGTCGGAGCATGCTTTTTTCAGAGAGAATCTGTAGTGATGGTCGAATGCGTAGTGCTTATCATATGAATAGTCTCCGGGATTCTTGAAATAGTTGTCCACATACTGCCAGTTGTCGGTGTCGAGCGGCGTGTGCGAAGTCATGTACGATAGGGAGCTTTTGTCTCTACTATCTCGCTGTCCAGACTAATCAGGTCTTTGCCCAAGCGGACAATGCGGGCATGTAGTCGGTGCCGACTTCCCCCTTTCCGCCTCCACCGAATGACAACCATCCTGTACCTTCGTCATCTATCACGGCACCCGGGTCGAAAGGAGCCCTGCAGTGGCCTAATCCTTGGGTGAACTGGCTCACCAGCATACGTCTTACCGTCCGATTCCACCCGCGATACGATGGATGGCGCCCATGAGGCTATACCCCATGGCGAGAGGGCCTTTACGTCAATCAGTCCGTGATAAGTCCAATTTACCATGTCATCGGTGGACAGCATGACCAGTGAATGGGATGTATTGGTATGTGTTTTTGCCGTCTTTTCCCACACTGTCCAGTTGCTGGGTGTCATTGGTTCCATACACATAGAGCCTTCCGTTGTATTCCACCGATGTCGGGTCGGCCACAAAAATGAAATCCAACAGCGGGTTGGCGTTTCCACTGAAGAATTGGGGTGATTCTACCGGACGCGTGTCTTTCTTTCTTGAATCGGAAAGCGCCCACACCATTTCCTGCGGATATAGCCGCCAGCAGCAAAGCCGCTGTAAATAACTTGATTCTTTTCATTTTTTTATAGTATGTTATAGAAACCTATGGTAGCCTTTTGATTTTGGCTTGTGTTCTTCAATCACCTCAATCCTTTATTTAAGATTGAAAAATCGGGTTATTGAAAAGTTGCCGCAAATATTGGGAATTACTATGTATAATATAAGGTGTATTATGTTTTTAATAATGTGCCTATATGTTTCAAGTTATCATTGTAATCAGATGGTGCTGTTTTAAACTAGCTTTACTTGCTTTGGGATAATTATGCGGCTATGGATTAAACTGTTTGGAAGGGCATTGTGTTTTATGCAAATATATTCGTAGAAGAGCGTTTTTTATTCTAACGATTCTTGAAAAGAAAAAGCACTGATTATTCCAGATAATCAGTGCTTGAATATCGAGCCGCTAGCCAGACTTGAACTGGCGACCTACGCGTTACGAATGCGTTGCTCTACCAACTGAGCTATAGCGGCAATAAGCTTTTGTTTACGGGGTGCAAAGGTACATCTTTATTTGAAAAGGCAAAAAGAATCTCTGTTTTTTTTAGAAATATTTTAGTGGGATAATTTTCTATTTGAATGTCCTGAACTTTATTGCCATAAAAATTGGATAATAAAACGAAAAGAAGCATCTTTGTCGTAGGTCCTATAGCAAATAAGTCTGATACTGATTATGAATTTAAGAATCTATTATAAATATCTTTCTTCACGCATAGCGTCCAAATGGACGGTGTTGTTGGTAGATGTAATTATCGTTGTGATTTCCATGCTTTCTGCATGTTTTTTGCAATATAGGCTTTCGTCCGTATCTTATGAAATTTCTTTGTATGTATGGCTGACCATTTTGGCTGTCTTGTGTAATGTCTGTTTCTTTCATATTCTCCGTACTTATGTGGGTGTTATCCGTTTTTCCTCTTTTGTGGATATTTATCGTGTGTTTTGGAGTCTTACGATAAGCTATGCTGTACTGTTTTTAGGGAATTACTGTTGGTCTGTTTCGGGGCTTGGAGAAACTTTGCCGAACAGCATTCTGTTTATGGCATATATGTTCACCTTCTCTCTGATGGCTTGTATGCGTATTGCTGTGAAGATGCTTTATGAAGCTATTGCTTTTGATGCACGTCATTGCGTGAATGTTTTTATTTATGGATTCCATGGGACTGGAGTCAATGTTGCAAAATCCTTGAGAGTTAGTCGTAATAATCATTATCGCCTGCGTGGCTTTATTTCGGACGAACCTGATATGATAGGTAAACATACGATGGGATGCAGGGTATATCCCAATGATGAGCAGCTGTTTGACCGTCTAAAGAAAAAGAAAGTGGATACAATCATTATCTCTCCAAGCAAGGTGTCGGATTTGGAAAATTCCGGAATGCTGGATAAACTGTTCTCTCATGATATTCATGTAATGACCGTTCCTCCCTTAAGCGATTGTATGGACGATGGACTGATAAAGGACATTCAAATAGAAGATTGGCTCCGTAGAGAACCGGTACAAGTTGACGTGCGTAAAATTACGGCCCATATCGAGGGGCGTAGAGTAATGGTTACGGGAGCGGCGGGAGCTGTAGGAAGGGAAATCGTTCGCCAGTTGGCTACATTGAATCCTTATCAGTTGATTCTGGTAGATCAGGCAGAATCCCCATTGTATGATGTACAGTTGGAATTGTCTGATCATTGGAAGAATCTGGAGGTCCGTGTATTGGTTGCAGATGTTGCTAACCGTACGCGTATGGAGGCTATATTTGAAGAAACACGTCCTCAACTTGTTTTTCATTCTGCTGCTTATAAGCATGTACAACTGATGGATGATTTTGTGTCGGAGGCAATTCAAACGAATATATCGGGGACAGTGAATATTGCAGACCTGGCGGTAAAGTATAGAGTGTCCCGTATGGTTATGATATCTGCTGCTAATGCACGTCATCCGGAGAATGCTATGGAATATAGTAAGCGTGTGGCGGAAATATATGTGCAATCATCTGATTGCAGGTTGAAACGCGACACAGGGGAAACTGATATGTTCATAGTACGTTTGGGTGAGGTGTATCCGACGAATACTCATTGTTTGATTACCATGTCTGAAGCTTGTATGCTCACCCTGGAAGTGGGAGTCATGGGGGATGGGGGAGAAGTGTACATTGTGGGAGGGCCTGGGGATGGACTTTTGGATTCTGTAATCAGTGAAAAGATAAAGCGTGAAAAGCCATCTGTTGATGATTATGAACATGTGCGGGAAGAAGTGCTGGCCTTGGTGCAATATAGTTATACTGAAAAAAAGGCTATTTTGATTGGACTAATGAAAAAAATAGTGCCAATTTTCCCGCTTTCTTCTACCCAATGAAAAGACGTGAAAGTGACAGCTTTTTAATGCTTTTTCTGAAACTTAGAGGTGGAATAAATGTATATTATAAAAATAATATACTACCTTTGTGCCCGATTTATATTTATTACAAGAACTCAAAAGATTAATCAGAATATCTTATGCGTAGATTAATAACACTATTCTTTTTGGTATTTACTTTGTCAGGGGTAGCTTTTGCTCAGCAGATGTCAGATGATCAGGTTGTTCAGTATGTAAAAAGCGCTCAGCAGATGGGCAAAAATCAAAAGCAGATTACTACTGAATTAATGCGGCGGGGAGTGACAAAGGAACAAGTTGAAAGAATTCAGAAAAAGTATGAAAACTCTAAATCTGGAAGTCCGCAGAGCAATACCCAAGATGAGAAGCGTTCTCGTCAACGTGGTGAAATGAGTGGCGTAGTCAAAGGGCTGCGTACAACCTCGGAAACTTATTCTGCCAGACAAACGGATGTTGCAGGGGATTCTTTACAAATGATGGATAATCGTTCCTTGTCTCAAGAGAAGGAAACAGAGGATCCGACTTCGCAAATTTATGGTCATAATATTTTTACTAACGATAATTTGACTTTCGAACCCAATGTGAATGTTGCTACTCCCGAGAATTATCGTCTGGGACCTGGTGACGAGGTGATTATTGATGTGTGGGGAGCTTCTGAAACAACGATTCGACAAACAATCTCTCCGGAAGGAAGTATTCTTGTGAATAATTTAGGACCGGTTTATCTGAGTGGCAAAACAGTAAAGGAAGCCAATAATTATTTGAAACAAGAATTTGCCAGAATATATTCTGGAGTAACCGGAAATGTTCCGTCTACCCAAGTTAAATTGACATTAGGAGAAATACGTTCTATTCAAGTAAACGTTATGGGTGAAGTTGTGGTGCCCGGAACTTATACCCTCTCATCATTTGCTTCCGTATTTCATGCTTTATATCGTGCAGGTGGTGTGAATCCGATTGGTAGTTTGCGCAGTATTAAAGTGATTCGCAATGGAAATACAATAGCGGATTTGGATGTTTACGATTTACTTATGAAAGGAAAAATGAAAGATGACATCCGTCTGCAGGATGGTGATGTAATTCTTGTGGATCCTTACCAGTCACTGGTACAGATATTAGGTAAGGTAAAACGTCCGATGTTTTATGAAATGAAATCCACTGAAACCGTAGGTACATTATTGAAGTATTCAGGTGGTTTTACGGGTGATGCTTATAAGAAAGCATTACGTATAATCCGTAAAAGTGGACGTGAGCATCAAATTTATAATGTGGATGAGATGGATTATTCCGTATTCCGCGTAGATGACGGTGATAAGATAACGGTTGATTCCGTTTTACAGCGTTTTGAGAATCGTGTGGAAATCCGCGGTGCTGTATATCGTGAAGGTTTGTATCAGTTGGACGGTACGATGAATACAGTGAAGCAGCTGATTAAGAAAGCGGAAGGACTTCGCGGAGATGCATTCTTAAACCGTGCTATAATCGATCGTGAACTTGAAGACTTGTCGCATGAGATTATACAAGTAGATGTGAAAGGTTTGCTGAACGGGACAGCTGCAGATATTCCTTTGCAGAAGAATGACATTTTATATATTCCAAGTATTCATGACTTGAAGGAAGAAGCTACACTTACCATTCATGGTGAAGTTGCCAATCCGGGTACATATCTCTATTCTGATAAAATGACAGTAGAGGATTTGGTGTTGCAGGCTGGTGGCTTGTTGGAGGCGGCGGCTACAACAAAGGTTGAAGTTGCACGGCGCATGAAAGATCCGAAGAGTACATCTTTCAGTACTACAGTAGGCCAGAATTTCTCTTTTGATTTGAAAGATGGCTTATTGGTGGGAGAAGGAAGCCAGGATTTCCATCTTGAGCCTTTTGATGAAATTTATGTTCGTAAGAGTCCGTCCTATTTTAAACAACAGAATGTTATGGTGGGTGGAGAAGTCCTTTTTAGCGGTAATTATGCACTATCGAAAAAGAATGAACGTTTGAGTGACTTGATAGCTAAGGCTGGTGGAGTAACTCCCGATGCTTATATAAAAGGAGCGCGTCTTATACGTAGGATGACCGAAGAAGAATTCCGCCGTAAGGAAGATGCTCTGCGTATGGCGCAAGCGGGAGGCGGAGATTCCATATCTGTAAAAAGATTGGATTTGTCCGATACCTATTCTGTAGGTATAAATCTGGGAGAGGCCTTGAAAAATCCTGGTTCAGATGCTGATATGGTGCTTCGCGAGGGAGATGTATTATTTGTTCCGGAGTACGTAAGTACAGTGAAAATCAACGGTGCTGTAATGTATCCGAATACAGTTTTATATAAAAAGGGTGAAAGCTTGAAATATTACATCAACCAGGCTGGTGGTTTTGGTAATGACGCCAAGAAACGCAAGGCCTATGTAATATACATGAATGGTACAGTTTCTCGTTTAAGAGCAGGAAACAAGAAAGCCATTGAACCAGGTTGTGAAATAATTGTTCCAAGTAAAGAACAGAAAAGGAAGATGACTACCACTGAAATTCTGGGAATGGGAAGTACGACAGCTTCTATTGCAGCGATGATTGCGACTATGGTTAATCTCTTTAAGTAATTTGAATTATGAGCGAAGAAAAAATACAAAACATAACCTCTCCACAACCTGAGGAACAAGAAATAGATTTGATAGAACTGGCCCAGAAAGTATGGGCTAGTCGCAAATTGGTTTTTAAGGCGTGTGGTATCGCTGCCCTTGTTGGACTGGTTGTTGCATTTAGTATTCCTAAGGAGTATTCTACAAGTGTGACGTTGGCTCCGGAGAGTGGTGGTAAATCTGGTGGCGGAAGTATGGGAGCCCTTGCAGCCATGGCGGGTATCAATTTGGGTACTTCTTCTGGTGAAGATGCTTTGTCACCCGAACTTTATCCTGATATTGTAAGTTCTACTCCTTTTCTGATTGAACTGTTCGATGTTAAAGTCAAGGATCAGAAAGCAAAAGTAGACACAACTCTGTATGCTTATTTGAAAGAGGAACAGCGTTCTCCTTGGTGGAGTGCAATTTTCTCCGCTCCTTTTAAGGTGTTAGGATGGACATTGTCTTTGTTTAAGGATGAACCGGAAGAGGGGGATGCAAAGCTGGATCCTTTTCGTCTTACTAGAGATGAGTCTGCCATTGCAGATGCTTTAAGTAAACGTATCTCTGTTTCCGTAGACAAAAAGACAGGTGTGACAACCTTGTCTGTTACTATGCAGGATCCTTTGATATCTGCTTCGCTGACGGATACCGTGATGCATTGCCTGCAGAACTACATTACAGATTATCGGACTAATAAGGCTCGTCATGATTTGGCATTTACCGAAAAACTTTATGGAGAAGCAAAGGCCAGTTATGAGTCTGCCCAGAAGAAATACGCAAATTTTGTAGATGCAAACCAGAATATAATATTGCTGAGTTATCGCGCAGAGCAAGAGCGTTTACAGAATGAAATGAATTTAGCCTATCAAGTATATACACAAGTGTCTCAACAATTGCAGATGGCAAGAGCTAAGGTGCAGGAGATTACACCGGTATATACGGTTGTCCAGCCGGCTACGGTACCTTTGAAGCCTGCAAAGCCCAATAAATTGATGATTTTGATCGGCTTCATGTTCTTGGCAGGTGTCGGCAGTGTGGGATGGATATTATTTGTAAAAGATTTATTAAAGGGATGGAAAAAGCAAACAATATGATGACGGATAATGATATGATGTGCTGGCATGCATTGTACACAGCACCCAAGTCTGAACATAAGTTGATGCAGCGTTTGAATGCTGCGGGATATACCACATATTGCCCGATGCAGGCTGTGTTTGTAAAATGGAAAGGGCATACCCGAAAGGTGATTACTCCTCTTTTTTCCGGATGTTTGTTTGTTGCCGGTAATGTGTCGGAAGTTACCTCATTGGCTTCCTCGCAGGAGGCTGCTATATTAGTAGATAATGAAGGAAAAAGTTTGTCTATTGAAGCGGGCAAAGCAGAACTTCCTGCCAAGTTTGCCCAATTGCTGAAGTTATGATGAAGCTGATAACAGAAGAGCTGCTGGATACCGTTACTTCACAAGCTAAGGAGAACTCCCGTTTACGTATGAATTATAATTTTCATGCGTCTATGGATGCTCCTATTCATCGGTTGCTGAATGCTTTGGAACCGGGAACTTATCTTCCTCCTCACCGTCATACAGATAAGGAAGAAACTTATCTGGTTTTGCGTGGGAGTCTGCTGGCATTTTTTTATGATGATGCCGGTAATGTAACAGATAAGGTATGCCTCAATCCTTCGGAAGGTAAATATGGTCTGGAAATTCCTTCTAATACATGGCATAGTATTATTGCCTTGGAGTCAGGTACCGTTATTTTTGAAATTAAAAAAGGCCCATATCAGCCTCTACCCTCAGAGGATTTGGCTTCGTGGGCTCCTCAGACTTCTGATGCAGAAGGAATAAAGGCTTTTATGAAGCGGATGTTGGAACTTTAGCTCTCAAACATCCTGCTTCGTGCAAGCATACATGCCCCTACAATACCCGCCTTGTCTTTTAGTTTGGAAGTTATAATAACCGAATCTTTGTTTACTAGATTCAGAGAATATTTTCTCACAGCGGTTTTTATAGGCTGTGTAATGTAATCCCCAGTCAATGACAGTGTTCCTCCTATAATTACCAGTTCAGGATTGAATAGATTGATTAATCCTGCAATTTGTTTTCCTAACTTTTGGCCAATTTCTTCCACAATTTCAATACAGAGTAAATCTTCTTGGTTTACTGCTGCAATAATTTCGTCCAGTGTGAGTGGGTCTTCTTTAGTGGCTATACGACTGGATAATATGGAACATTCTCCGTTGTTGATACGTTCCAACAAAATACGATGCAAAGCAGAACCGGATGCTTCTGTTTCCAAGCATCCTTTTTTGCCACAGTGGCATAGAATCTCATTGTCGAATACATTGACATGTCCGAATTCTCCAGAAAATCCAGATTTACCGGTATAAACTTTTCCATCTATAATGATTCCAATGCCAAGTCCCCAACTTATATTTACAAAGATGATATTCTTTTCTCCTTTGACACATCCTTGCATATATTCTCCATAAGTCATGGCACGAGTGTCATTATCTATACAAACGGAATATCCGATTTTCTTGGCTAATACTTCTGCTAACGGAAGTTCGGAAAAGTTAAACATGCTGAAGCTGTAACCTGATTCAGGATTAACTCGCCCTGATATATTGATACAAATGTTTAATACCTTTTCTGGATTGATTCCTGCTTTCTTTGTAAAATTACTGATGAGTTTACATAGTTTCTCCAAGGCTTCCTGGGTATTTTCAAACTTATATGGGATATTCATTTTCAGTTCTACCATATCACCCTTGAAATTAATAAGTCCAATGTTAATGGCAAACTTTTTGATGTCTACTCCTATAAAGTAACCGGATTTAGGATTGAGTCCATAGAGGCTGGGATGACGTCCTCCACTAGTTTCTAGCTTTCCGTAATCATTAATATAGCCATCATCGCACATTTCGCTGATAAATTTGGTTACTGTAGGCACACTTAAATCCAGCTCTTTGGATAAATCAGTAATAGTGGAACTACCATTATATATATAATGTGTAATGATTTTCTTTTTTAGCAGAGCATTTTTGCTCCCCATTTCTATTTCTTTTAATAATTCTTGCTTCATAATGGTTGCTTTGTGTATCCTTGCCAAAGATATTAAAATTATTTGGTAACTACTCTTATTTGCATGTGGTTTTATAATATATTCCCCTTTAT
>OHLH01001436.1_pt1 | contig 11731 bp, 10 predicted proteins | sample 1569061 | NCBI WGS metagenome assembly OHLH01 (sample SAMEA3879603, study PRJEB24766) | human gut metagenome | biome: human-associated habitat; feature: feces | place: USA | collected 1985/1987
GGCCGTTGTCTCCAACGGCACCGCCGTGCTGGGTCTGGGCGATATCGGCCCGGAGGCCGGTCTGCCGGTCATGGAGGGCAAGGCCGTGCTGTTCAAGGAGTTTGGCGGCGTGGACGCCTTCCCCATCTGCATCGACGCCCACGATGCTGCCAGCGTCATCGCCGCCTGCAAGGCCATTGCGCCCACCTTTGGCGGCATCAATCTGGAGGACATCAAGAGCCCCGAGTGCTTCGAGATCGAGGAGACCTTGGAGCGGGAGCTGGACATCCCCGTGTTCCACGACGACCAGCACGGCACCGCCATCGTGGTCACCGCTGCCCTCATCAACGCTCTGCGGGTGGTGAATAAAAAGATGGAGGACGTGCACATCGTCCTGAACGGCCCCGGCGCTGCCGGTACCGCCATCATCAAGATGCTCATGACCGCCGGTGCAAAGGACATCGTGGCGGTGGATCAGTTCGGCACCCTGTACAAGGGCTGCAACAGCGCCGAGGCCCACAAGAACTGGCTGGGCGAGGTGACCAACCCCCGCCAGATCAAGGGCGGCCTGAAGGAAGCGCTGGAGGGCGCAGATGTGTTCATCGGTGTGTCCCGCCCCGGCATCCTGACCACCGAGCTGTGCAAGACCATGAACAAGGACGCCATCGTCTTTGCCATGGCAAATCCCACCCCGGAGATCATGCCGGACGAAGCCAAGGCGGGCGGCGTGCGCGTGATGGCTACCGGCCGCAGCGACTTCCCCAATCAGGTCAACAACGTGCTGTGCTTCCCCGGCCTGTTCAAGGGCGCGCTCAGCGTCCGCGCCCGGGATATCAACAATGAGATGAAGCTGGCTGCTGCCTACGCCATTGCAGACCTCATCACCGATGCCGACCGCAGCGAGGAGAACATCATCCCCGGTGCGTTCGACCCCCGCGTGGCCGAGGCTGTGGCAAATGCCGTGGCAAAGGCTGCCCGCGAGACCGGCGTGGCACGACTGTAAGCGGAGGATACAGGCATGAGAACGATCTCCGCACAGAGCATTACGGATACGGTGGCGCGGCTCTGCATTAAAGCCAACACCCAGCTGCCGCAGGACGTGCAGGCCGCGCTGGAAAAGGCGCGGGAAGAAGAGCCGTGGCCGCTGGCAAAGAACACATTAGACCTGCTGTGGTCGAACCTTGGCGCTGCAAAGGAGAAAGACCTGCCCATCTGTCAGGATACCGGCATGGCCTGTGTGTTCGTGGAGCTGGGCACCGATGTCCACATCGACGGCAGCTTTGAAGCCGCCATCCACGAGGGCGTGCGCCGCGGCTACACCGACGGCTACCTGCGCAAGAGCATCGTGGCCGACCCGCTGCGCCGGGGCAACACCGGCGATAACACCCCGGCGGCCATCACGGTGCATCTGGTGGACGGCGAGGGCTGCCGTATCACGGTAGCACCCAAGGGCTTTGGCAGCGAGAACATGAGCCGCATCCAGATGCTCAAGCCCGCCGACGGCGTGGAGGGCTTTAAAAAGTTCGTGGTGGATACCGTAAAGCTGGCGGGCTCCAACCCCTGCCCGCCCATCGTGCTGGGCATCGGCGTGGGCGGCAGCTTTGACAAGGTGGCGTATCTTGCCAAAAAGGCGCTGCTGCGCCCGCTGGATATCCCCAACCCCGACCCCTACTACGCCCAGTTGGAGCAGGAGCTGCTTGCCGCCATCAATGCACTGGGCATCGGCCCGCAGGGCTTTGGCGGCAAGACCACCTGCCTTGGCCTTGCCATTGAGCAGATGCCCACCCATGTGGCGGGTCTGCCGGTGGCTGTGAACGTTTCCTGTCATGTGACCCGCCGCGCCAGCGCGGAGCTGTAAGGAGGGGAGAACGATGGAATACAGACTGACTACCCCCTGCACCGCGCAGGATCTTGCCCCGCTGAAAGCGGGGGATACCGTACTGCTTTCCGGCGTGGTGTACACCGCCCGGGATCAGGCACACAAGCGGATGATGGAAGCACTGGACAAGGGCGAGACCCTGCCTTTTGATCTGGAAGGCAGCGCCATCTATTATGTGGGTCCCACCCCGGAACGCCCGGGCGAAGTCATCGGCTCGGCAGGGCCTACCACAAGCGGGCGCATGGACGCCATGAGCCCCCGGCTGCTGGATCTTGGCAACAAGATCATGATCGGCAAGGGCAAGCGGGATGCCGCCGTCAAGGCAGCTGTGGTGCGCAACGGCGCGGTGTATCTGGCTGCGCTGGGCGGTGCCGGTGCGCTGATGGCAAAAAGCGTGCAGACGCTGGAAGTGATCGCATGGCCGGACTTGGGCTGTGAGGCGGTGCGCCGCCTGACCGTGCAGGATATGCCCCTGACCGTTGTGCTGGATGCCCACGGCGGCGACCTGTACGAGGAAGGCCCTGCGGCCTATCTGGCTGCGCTCTAAATTGCACCCTTTGCACAAAACAGGCGCGGCACAAAACCGGCAAAACAGCAGTTCTGTGCAGAAAAATATGGTTAGTTTAACAAAACTTGCTGCGAATTACTTGCATCAACCGCAAAAGTGTGATATCCTTTAACATACGACAGAGGGTACACATCCCCTGTCGGAAAAATCCCCCAGAGGGAATGAGGCAGGAGGCCGGACAAACCATGCAGATCCACCAATCCGCAGAAGATTATCTTGAAACGATCCTGATGCTGAGCCAGCGTATGGGCAAAGTGCGCTCCATTGACGTAGTCAATGAGCTGGGCTTTACCAAAGCCAGCGTGAGCATCGCCATGAAAAAGCTGCGGGAGAACGGCTATATCGCGGTGGACGGCGAAGGCAACCTGACCCTGCTGGAGCCCGGGCTGGAGATTGCTCAGCGCATTTACAGCCGCCACCAGCTGCTGACCCACTTCTTTGTGCAGCTGGGCGTGGACGAGCAGACCGCCGCCGAGGACGCCTGCAAGGCAGAGCACATCCTCAGCGAGCAGACGCTGGAAAAGATCCGCGAAAGCGCCCTGCGCAACGACGCCGCCCATCCGCAGGCAAAGTGATATGATTCCAAGAGACACCGGAACGCCGAAAGACGTTCCGGTGTCTTTTTTTGTATGAAATTTTCGGTTTGTGTTGCATATCTGTTACGGATTTGGTACAATAAATCTGTGCGGAAAAGGAACGTTGGAAGAGCGAAAAAGGGCCGGGACGGCGCAAAGCCGCCCTAGGGTAAAGGAGAGCGTTGCGGCATGGATGCGATTGCCCATACTCAGGTCAGTGTGGTCTGTCTGGTCACGCTGGCGGTCTTGCTGCGGGCGCAGCAGAAAATGCGGGATAAAAGTCTGCCCGGGCGGCTGTTCACGGCGCTGCTGTGGTCTGCCGGGGCGCTGACGATCGTAGATCATGGCAGTGCGCTGGCGCAGCTGGGCGCGTGGCAGGATCTGGGCATCCCCCTGACCTACCGGCTGAACGCCGGGGGCAGCATTTTGTTTTACCTGCTGGCGGCGTGTTGCTGCTTGCTGGTGTTTTTGTATGTGGAGGCAGAGCTGGGGCGTACATGGATGGAGGACGGCCGCAGGCTGGCGCTCAGCGCCGCACCGGTGGCGTTGCTTTTGCTGGCGCTGCTGACAGCGCGGGACGAAAACGGCTTCTGCTATCTGGATGCAGAGGGGCTGCGGGGCAGCACCCTGTTCTGGGGGGCGAAGCTGGTGGGGCTTGCCTATCTGGCGGCGGCCTTTCTCCGCTGCAGCTGGACGCTGAGCAACTGGAAGCAGGAAACACCCAAAGAGGAACTGAAGACCCTGCTGCTGCTCGCGCTTGCGCCGGCGGCAGGCTTTTTGCTGCAAGGCTGGCTGCCCGGGCGCGGGCTGCTGTGCTGCGGCATTACGCTGGGGCTGGTGTGCGTGTATGTGCTGGTGTTGCAGACCAAGTTCACGGTGGACACCCTGACCGGCGTCAGCAACCGCATCGTGGCGCTGCGGTATCTGGAAAGCGAACTGCCCTACTACCGCCGTCACCCCAACCGCTCGCTGCACTTCCTCATGATGGACATGGATCACTTCAAGCACATCAACGATGAATACGGCCACCTGGAGGGGGACGCTGCGCTGGTGCTGCTGGCGGGCATTTTGAAAAAGGTGTGCGCCAACTACAACGGCGTGCTGGCGCGCTACGGCGGCGATGAATTTTGCATCGCCTGCGGCTGCAACAGCGTGGAGGTGCGCACCCTGATCGTCTCCATCCAGCGGGAGCTGGATGCCGCCAACGCCGCCTCCGGCAAGCCCTACCAGATCGAGATCAGCATCGGCTGCGCCCGTCTTGAGCCGGACATTGCCACCGTGCACGACCTGATCGATAAAGCCGATCAGGAGATGTACCACCTCAAGACCCGCAAGCGCGGCACAGCCCCCGCAGAAAAACAGGGCTGAACAGTTGTGAACTTACTATAACACGATAAATGCCGTTTGCCTTTACGGCCTTTCCCGTGAAAAATGCAATACCGGAGCGTCCGCAGACGCTCCGGTATTGCTCTATATAAAAATAATTTTTCCGCTGAAGATGGCCAAAGCAAAGCGGAGGCCATTCAAAATCGTCCCGCCCGCGCTTTCTATCGCAAGTCAAGAAATTAGTGCAGCATTCAAACGGCATATTTGCGATATGCAATTCAACGTTGTTGCTGTTGCATTAAAAAGTTGAATTGCAATAAACGTTTTTTACCCTTCTGCCCTTGCATCCCGGGGTGGAACGCGGTATTCTTATAAAATAGACCGGAACCGCGACAGCACAGGGGAGGGAGACCACATGGACGCACAGGAGATCCGCACATTGCTGGGCAAAAGCATCTTTGAGCGGGCGCAGAAGTACCGCAAGCGTATCCTGCAAAGCAGCTGCACCACCAACGAGGACGGGGTGCGGCACCTGACGGCGCTGGTGCAGGGCAGCGGGCCGGACTGCTATTATACGCAGGTCTGGCTGCGGGAAAACGGCAGCTTTGTCAGCGCCTCCTGCGACTGCCCCTATAACCAGAATGGCGACGGCACCTACTGTAAGCACATTGGCGCGCTGCTGCTGCAGGACGCGGAAAAAAATCCGCCTGCCCCGGAAAAAAAGCCGGAGAGCATCCCCGGGGTGCAGCGGGGCGTTGCCGGGCTGAACCCGGAGCCCCGCAAGGACAGTTACAGCGCCGGGCTGGATATGCTGTTTGGCCGCAAGTGGCGGGGTGAGGAGCCGGAGACCGACTATGAGGCCCAGCTGCTGCTGAAGCGCTACCAGCGGGAGGATGCGCAGCCCCAGCCCCAGAACGCCGCCCAGCGCACCGGCTTTGCTCTGCTGGAACCGGAGCTTACGCCGCACAATGGCCGTATCTGGCTGCGGCTGCGGGTCTCGGACGGCATCGGCGGGCGGCAGTATCTGGTAAAAAGCATCCCGCAGTTTCTGGATGCGATCGAGCGGGGCGAAAGCGTCAGCTACGGGAAATCGCTGGCCTTTGTGCACCGGTGGGACGCCTTTGCTCCGGATGCACAGCAGCTGCTGCGGCTGCTGCGCCGTCAGGTGAGCGCCCGGCAGGCGTTTGAAGCCGAGGGCACGGTGCGCTCCGGCTGGGAGAAAGGCCCGGCGGGCGGTCTGCCGCTGACCGGCGAAGGGCTGGATGCTCTTGTGGAGCTTTACGCCGCCGAGGGCGTTGTGGGCGGCTATACCCTTAAAGAGGGTCTGCCGGTCATCAGCCTGAAGGTGGAACGCCGCAAGGGCGGCGTGCAGCTGAGCTGCACCCCGGCGCTCAGCGGAGTGCAGGGGCTGGACTATGCCTATCTGCTGGGCGAAAGTACCCTCTGGCGGATGCAGCGGGAGGAGTGCCGCCGGGTGCTGCCGGTGCTGGATACCTTTGGCGGGCGCAGTTTGTTCTTTACCAGCGCGGACGCCGCCGCCTTTTGCAGCTATGTGCTGCCGGAGCTGGGCAACCGGGTCAACATCGTGGACCCCGACCGGCTGCTGCTGAACCAGATCCCGCTGGAACCGGTGGTGCAGTTTTATCTGGATGCCGACCGGGGGCTTACCGTCACGGCGTACCCGGTCTTTCTGTACGGAGAGGACCGGGTGGCCCCCGGCGAGCCGGTGCCGCCCGACCTTTTGCGGGATGCCCGCACCGAGAACCGGGCAAAGCGGCTGCTGGAAACCTATCTGGAACCCGAGACCGGTAAGCCCGGGTATTACAGCATTTCCGGGGAGGAGGCGCTTTTCCAATTGCTGGAAGAGGGCATTCCCGCCCTGCTGGCCATGGGCGAGGTGTACCAGACCGATGCCTTCCGCAACCTGCAGGCCGCCCCGCCTAAAATTTCGGTAGGGGTATCGGTGCACGGCAGTGTGCTGGATCTGGAAGTAGACACCGGCGCCTTCCCAGTGGAGGAACTGCGGGAGCTTTTGCAGTCCCTGCACCAGAAAAAGCGCTACCACCGCCTGCGGGACGGCAGTCTGCTGCGGCTGGACGACAGTCTGGAAGGGCTGGACGAGCTGAACGACACGCTGGAGCTTTCCGGCGCAAAGCTGAAGGACGGCCACGCCGCTCTGCCGCTCTACCGCGCCCCCACGCTGGACTGGGCGCTTTCGGGACAGAACGGTCTGCGGTTCGACCGGGACGATGCCTTCCGGCGCATCAGCCGCAGCTTCCACGCCGTGCGGGACAGCGAGTATACCCCGCCGCTCTCCCTGCAAAAGACCCTGCGCAAATACCAGCGGGACGGCTACCGCTGGCTGCGCACACTGGACGGCTACGGCATGGGCGGCATTCTGGCGGACGATATGGGTCTGGGCAAGACCGTGCAGGTGCTCAGCTACCTGCTGGCCATGAAGGAGGGCGGGCAGCAGCTGCCCAGCCTCATCGTCTGCCCGGCGTCGCTGGTGCTGAACTGGCAGGAGGAATGCCAGAAGTTCACCCCGCAGCTGCAAAGCGTTGCTATGGACGGCGATGCCGTCCACCGCGCCGCGCTGGTCGATGGGTGGGCACAGGCGGATATCGTCATCACCAGCTACGATCTGCTGCGCCGGGACGAAAAACTGTATGCCGGGCAAAGCTTTTACGCCTGCATTCTGGACGAAGCGCAGGCCATCAAAAACCACACCACCCAGAAATACAAGGCGGTGTGCCGGGTGAACAGCCGGGTGCGCTTTGCCCTGACCGGCACCCCGGTGGAGAACCGCTTGGGCGAATTGTGGAGCATCTTCTCCTTTTTGATGCCGGGGTATCTGCCCCCCTACAAGACCTTCTGCGCCCGGTTCGAAAAGCCCATCGTGCAGGACGAGGATGCCAACGCCGTGCGGCGGCTGAACCAGTTCACCGGCCCCTTCATCCTGCGGCGCATGAAGTCCGAGGTGCTGCGGGAGCTGCCGCCCAAAACGGAGAATGTGCGCCGCGTTGAGTTGGAGACCGAGCAGCGCAAGCTGTATCTGGCAGCGGTGGTGGACGCCCGGGAAAAGCTGCGGGCGGCAAAGCCGGAGGACAAGATGACCGTGTTTGCCGTGCTGATGCGGCTGCGGGAGATTTGCTGCGACCCGCGTCTTGTGGCAGACAACTGGACCGGCAGCAGCGCCAAGCTGGAAGCCTGTCTGGAGCTTGTCACCGAGGCGGTGGCGGGCGGGCACCGCATTCTGCTGTTCAGCCAGTTTACCTCCATGCTGGAGCTGCTGGCAAAGCGGCTGGACGAAGCCGGGGTGAGCCACTTCACCCTGCAAGGCTCTACCCCGAAGCCGGTGCGTGCCGAGCAGGTGCGCCGGTTCAATCAGGGCGAGGCGGACGTCTTTCTGATCTCGCTGCGGGCGGGCGGCACAGGTCTCAACCTGACCGCCGCCGATATCGTCATCCACTACGACCCGTGGTGGAACCTTGCCGCGCAGAATCAGGCCACCGACCGTGCCTACCGCATCGGTCAGCGCAACCCGGTGCAGGTGTATCGGCTGATCGCGCAGGACACTATTGAGGAAAAGATCGTGGAGCTGCAACAGGCCAAGCAGTCGCTGGCCGACACCGTTACCGGCGGGGCAGACGGCGCGATTTTGTCCATGAACCCCGAACAGCTGCTGCAGCTGCTGGGAGAAGAAGCATAAAGGAGTGTATCCATCATGAAGGTTTGGGATCTGCATTGCGATACCCTGTACGAACTGCGCCGCGCCGAAAAGGCGGGCGCACCCAAAAGCTTTTTGCACAACGATCTGCATATCGACCTTGAAAAATTGCAGCAGGGAGATTATCTGCTGCAATGCTTTGCGGCCTATGTGGATCTGGCCGACCCCGCTCCCGGGGCCGACCCGCTGGTAAGCGTGCTGGAGGAGATCGACATCTTCAAGCGGCTCATGGCAGCTTACCCGGAAAAGATCGCCCCGGTGTACACCGCCGCCGACCTTGAGCGCAACCGCGCCGAGGGCAAACTCAGCGCCATGCTGACGGTGGAAGAGGGCGGCTGCTGCAAGGGCAGTCTGGGCGTGCTGCGGCGGCTGCAGGAGCTGGGCGTGCGCATGATGACCCTGACATGGAACTACCCCAACGAGCTGGCAGCCCCCAACGCAAACCCCGGCGGGCCGCTGGTGGCCAACACCGAGACCGGCCTGACCGAGCGGGGCTTTGCCTTTTTGGAAGAGATGGAAAAGCTGCACATCACCGCAGACGTGAGCCACCTTTCCGATAAGGGCTTCTGGGACATCGCAAACCACAGCACCCGCCCCTTTGCGGCAAGCCATTCCAACTGCCGTGCCCTGTCGCCCCACAACCGCAACCTGACCGATGAGATGATCCGCGCACTGGCAGAAAAGGGTGGCATTGCAGGGCTGAACTACTGCGCTTCCTTTGTGGACGCAGACTCGGCACACCCCAAGCTTTGCCGCAGCACGGTGGAACGGCTGGCAAAGCACGCGGCACACTTCAAGCAGGTGGGCGGCATTGAGGTCATCAGCCTTGGCAGCGATTTTGACGGCATCGGCGGCCAGCACGAGCTGGAAACGGCGGCAGATATGCCGCTGCTGGCCGAGGCACTGCGCCGCGAGGGCTTTACTGAGGACGAGGTAGAGGCCATCTACTGGCGCAATGCATACCGCTTCTTTAAAAACAATCTGTAATAAAACGTCTTAAAATTGCAAAATGTGCCCGAGATACCCCTGCGCTGCGCGGGTATCCCGGGCTGTGTATTGCCCTGCGAGGGGAGGTTTTATATGGTCTGAGGCGCGCGTCCCCTGAAAAAGAACAAACGACTTGGAAAGATAAGAGGAATTATAACAATGGGTATCACGATCTCGCCGTGGATGATGGCGTTTCTCATGCTGATGACCGGCTTTGCAGGCTTTGTGGATTCGGCAGCCGGCGGCGGCGGGCTGATCAGTCTGCCTGCCTATCTGTTCGCCGGGCTGCCGCCCCACTACACCTATGCCACCAACAAGTTCAGCGCCGCCTGTGGCACCACCTTTGCCACGGCAAGCTTTTTCAAAAGCGGTGCCATGAACGTGAAGGTGGGTGTTCTTGCAGCCATCGGCAGCTTTGCAGGCAGTGCGCTGGGTGCGCACATCGTGCTGCTGCTCAGTGACGAGATGCTGCGCACCATGATGTTCATCATCCTGCCGGTGGCGGCGGTCATCATTCTGTGGCAGCGCAACCTGCCGGACGAGAACCGGGACGACGGCACGCTGGACCTGAAAAAGATCTTACTGGCGCTGGCCATCGGCTTTGGCATCGGCCTGTACGACGGCATTATGGGCCCGGGCACCGGCACCTTTGCCATCATTGCCTTTACCACCCTGATGGGCTTTGACCTGCGCACGGCGGGCGGCAACGCCAAGGTGCTCAACCTTGCCAGCAACTACGCCAGCCTGGTAACATATCTTTCCAGCGGGCTGGTGGTGTTCTCCATCGGCATCCCCTGTGCCATCAGCGGCATTGTGGGCAACCTGCTGGGCTCCCACTTCGCCCTCAAGAACGGCGCAAAGTTCATCCGCCCCATGATGCTTGTGGTGCTGGTGCTCCTGCTGGGCAAGATCGTCTCGGACGCGGTGCTGTAATGAACGGATCTTCGGCAAAAAACAATTGACGTTTGCAGGAGAATGGACTATAATAGGGCCAGAGGCCCGCAGAAAAAACGAGCGCTGAGGATGATGTTATGAAGATCCGCTACTCGAAGAACGCCATGAAGTTCCTGAATAAGCTGGACAAAAGGTCCGTGCTTCGCATCGTTGCAGGCATTGAGGGGCTGACCCTGAAACCGCCAGCAGGTGATATCAAGGTGATGCAGGGACTGAAGGATGGAACAATGCGGCTTCGGGTCGGAAGCTGGCGCGTGCTTTACCGGTACGGAGAGGAAAACGCGCTGGAGATTCTATTGGTGCTGGATATCGGGAATCGTGGCGATATCTATAAATAAGGAGGTGGCAGGATGTCTGAAATTGCAATGAATGCAGCACACATGATCGATATGCTGCCGGACCCGGACAAGAACCTTGCCTACGAGCTGATCAAAAAGCTGGTACTGGCATGGGACCCGGATTTCACCAAGCTGACCACAGAGGAAGCAAAGCAGCTGGAGGAAGCGAAGGACAGCGGCTTTGTAGATGCCGAAGAGATCGACTGGTCGAAGATCGGACACGAATGACCAACAAAAAAGAGGAACTGCCGGGAAAGCAGTTCCTCTTTTTGATTGGGTAAGATCAGAAGGTGAAGCCTTCATCGAGGAAGGCCAGGCCGAACGCACCGGGGCCGGCGTGGGTGCCGATGACGCAGCCGATCTGGCGCACAAGGGCCTCGTTCCGGCCCAGATTCTCCTGCAGGTAGGTCTGGATGGGCTGCACCTCGCGGGGGGCGAGGGTGTAACCGGCCAGCGCGTCGGCGCAGGTGCTGATGCCGCCCAGCTCATCGATCTTCTTGAACAGGGCAACGTAAGCGCCGGGCAGGCCCCGGGCCTTGCCCGCCATAACGACCTTGCCCTCCTTGATGGTGATGAGGGGCTTGATGCCCAGCATCCCACCGGCCACGGCCACGGCGGCGGGCAGGCGGCCGCCCTTGCGCAGATACTTCAGGTCGTCGATGACAGCCACCAGATGCAGATGCTCCTTGGCGTGCTCAAGGGTGGCGGCGATCTGCCCGGCAGTCTTTCCGGCATCCCGCAGCTGAACAGCCAGCCGTACCAGCAGGCTCTCGCCCAGGCAGACGTTTTCGGAATCCACAAAGAGGACATTGTCCACATTGGCCATGTCTGCGGCCAGCCGGGCGCACTGGCAGGTGCCGGACAGCTCATGGGAGAGGAAGATACCCACCACTTCGTCCCCGGCGGCAGCCGCCTCAAGGAAGAAGCGCTGGAACAGCTCGGGGCTGGGCTGGCTGGTGGTGGGCAGCTTGTGGCAACGGGCCATCACGCCGTAATACACGGTGGGGGTCATATCCACGCCGTCCCGGAGCACGGTGCCGTCCTCCAGGGTGACGTTCAGGGGGATGACGGTCACGCCCAGCTGCTCGGCTTCAGCGGGCAGGATGTCGGATGCGGAATCGGTAAGAATGCGGATCATAGTAATACCTCCAACGGGGCCAAGAACGGATAACCCGACCAAATCAATCAAAAAGTCGTATAGGAATATACCAGAGACGACGGGAAATGTCAATTGTTTGAATCAATATTTCTTCGTATTTTCGCAATTCCGCTCCGTTTTCTTGCACAAACGGGCCGGAACATGATACAATGGGCATCAGGCATTGCGGGGCGGTGCGCTGTGCGCCCGAAGCAGCGGAACAGCGCACCCCAAACGGAGAGGGGACGGAGAAGATG
>OHLH01001440.1_pt1 | contig 11713 bp, 7 predicted proteins | sample 1569061 | NCBI WGS metagenome assembly OHLH01 (sample SAMEA3879603, study PRJEB24766) | human gut metagenome | biome: human-associated habitat; feature: feces | place: USA | collected 1985/1987
CATCGTACACCAGCCAGCTCAGATAGAGCTTATCAGGCGCAACGCCGTAGCGGACGTTGCAGCCCTGTGCATTTTCGATATGCTTCCAAGTGATCTTTGCATCCAGTGCATCCACGCGAGCCCCGGCGGCTTCGGCCTGTGCGGGCTTTGCGCCTTCGCCGTTACCGAACACCCGCAGGCCGCTGATGCGCAGCGCCTGTCCGTAGGGCAGTTCGCCGCCCGTCACCCGGACGTACCGGGCACGGATGCCGTTTGCATATTCGTAGTAGCCGTTGGAGCACTCGCGGGCAACCGTTTCGCGGGTCGTCCAGTCTGCGCCGTTCACACTGGTCTCCACCGTGTAATGAGAGATCTGCGGGCGGGTCTCGATGTGGCGGGTCTTGCGGTCGTCGCCGTAGCTGTCCGCCGGGAAATCCACTACCAGCTTCTCGTCCGCCATATTTACCTGAATGGCGCGGACATCACTCTCTTTGCCCAAGTCCGCACAAAGCCATTCGCCCGGCTCTGCACCGGCGGCGCTCCACCAGCTGCGGCAGTCCTCATTGACTGCCCATTCCGGGCTGCTGTTTTCTGCCGTGCTGGAAGCTGTGACCGGCTTTTTGTAGCTCAGCAGCATCCATTCCGGCTGCTGGCTGGCGGCATCGAATTTTCCAGCCGGGATGCGGTGGGGGTAATCGGCAAAGTTCTGGTTGCAGTAAAGCACGCCGTCCTTGTCGAACCCGGTAGGGAACAGCCCCACCCGGCGCTCAAAGTCATAGTTGACGGAAATGCGCATGGTGGAGGCGTGCCACCAGTTGCCGTAGATGTCGGCAATGGTGCTGCCGTGGCCTGCACCGGTGATGAATCCGCCAGGCTTTGCGGAAAACGGATTGGATGCCTGCCGCACAAAGGGACCCAGCGGAGAATTGGAGGTGTATACACCATCGGCGTAAGTGTTGTACTGGGTGCCGGGGCAGGCGTATTGCAGGTAATAGAGGCCGTTATGCTTTGTCATAAAGGCACCCTCGATGTAGGGCTTGCCGATGGCGTTGAACATGGCAGTCAGGCTTTCGACACTCAGACCGGGGATATTTGCCATCTGCGGCGGCAGATTCAGCTTGCCGGTCTTGGGATCATAGAACTGCTTCATGGACTGGTACAGCACGCTGGCTTCCCGGTCCACAATGCCGTTGTTGCCGGGGCGCTCGTAGCCCAGTACGGTTTCGTTGCCGAAGATCAGCTCCTGCTTTTCACCGATGGGGGTCATAGTGTCCGGGTCCAGCTCCACCCCGTAGATGGGGGAGATGTTGGAACAGCCCCAGTAGAAGTACACCCGGCCGTCGTCATCGCAGAACAGATCCGGGTCCCAGAAAGCAAAGGGCGCGGAAACCTCGGTAAACGGCTCGGTCAGGGGGTCAGCGGTGCGCAGGATGGGGCAGTTGCGCCCCTTGCGGCTGGCGCAGAAGTAGAGGTAATTGCCCACCTGCCGCACATCCGGTGCGTAGTCATAGATCAGCAGGTCGGGGTCTGCATGGAAGTTCCAGTTCAGCAGATCGTCCGAATACCAGAACCCTGCCGACATGGAAACGAACAGATAATACTTGCCCTTAAAGTAAACAAGTGTCGGGTCTGCACCCTCCCGGAAACCCGCCACGCGCGGGCCTTCCTTCATGTGCTGGTAACGGTAGCCAAGATCAAGGGGGTTGCAATAGGTTTGTTTCATCAAAAATCACTCCTTGGAAATGCCCTGCAATACACGATTCAGCTGCTTGATGTCCTCCTCGGAAGCGCCTGCCTGCATCAGCATGGATTCAATGGTCATCCGCTGCATGGCGCGCTCCATCATGGCCACCAGAGCCGGGTTATCCTTCACGGCGGCGGCCACATCGCCGCGGGCAGCGGCGGCCTTATCGGAGATCTGCTTCAGGATGGGGCCAGCCTTGGGGTCTGCCATGGCTTTGGCCATGTTGTCCTTCACCGACCAGCAGCTGGCATCCAGCTCCCCGTCAAACCAGTTGGTCACATTCTTGCGGTTGTCCATGGCGTAGTCCGGGTTGGGGGTGTCCACCTTGTTCACCAGAATTACGCTGCTGTGCTCGCCGGAGCGCGCCTCAATGCTGTGCTTGCCGGTAATGGGCAGCTGGAAGGCGAACACCTTGTCGCCCTGCTTAGTCTCCACCAGCTGACCGTCCTTGTACAGCGAGACCTCTGGCAGATTGGAGTAGACCTTGATCTCGGTCACATCCTCGGCGCGGTCCACATAGCGGCTGCCGCACAGGTGCACGAAGGGCTCCTTGCTCCAGTAGGCCTTGTAGAGATAAAAGGGGTCTTTTTTCAGCTTGCGGTCAAAGGTGACAAGACCCTTCTGGTTTTCGCCGTGCTTGCCGCCCTCGTCCCGGCCATCGGCGGCAAAGTCGAACATATTCCACACATGGGTCGCCCACAGCCAAGGACGGTCGGCGATCATCTTTGCAATATGCTCGTGGTAAACGCACTGATAGCTTTCGGTGTAGTCGCCCTTTTCCGGGTGGCTGCTCTGATACTGGGGGTTAGCATCTGCGCCATACTCCGAAAAGCCGATGCAGCGGTCGGGGTAATCGGCGTGGTATTTGTCAAAGAACTCGTCGTTCTGCTCCAGTTCGCCCAGATACCAGCCAAAATAGAGGTTGTAGCTGTTCACGTCCGGGATCTCCAGAATGGGGCTGGTGGTCTCCAGCATGAACACATTTGCCATGGTGGTCTTCCGGGTGGGGTCCAGCTTGTGGGCCAGCTCGTTCAGCAGACGGTGGTTTTCCAGCAGATCTTCATTGACAGCGGATGCGGCGGTAATCTCGTTGGACAGGCCCCAAACGGCAATGCAGGGGTGGTTGTAATTCTGGAGGATCAGCTCTTCCATCTGGGTCAGGGTGTTGGCACGGCCGTTGGTCATGTGCATGGTGATGTAGGGAATCTCTGCCCAGATGACAAGGCCCTTTTCATCGCACAGGTCGTAGAAATACTGTGCGTGCTGGTAGTGCGCCAGCCGGATGGTGTTGGCACCCATTTCCAGAATGATGGAAATGTCCTCCTCCATCATTTCGTTTGTCAGGGCAATGCCGGCCCCCTTGCGGTCCTGATGGCGGGAAACACCGCGCAGCGGATAGCTGCGGCCGTTCAGGATGAAGCCCTTCTGTGGGTCAAACTCAAACTTCCGGCAGCCGAAGCGGGCAGAAGTCTCTTCACCGTTGTCCAGCTTGGCAGAGACGGTGTAAAGGAAGGGATCGTCCACGCCATCCCACAGGCGGGCATTGTCCAGGGTGAAAACAGCCTTTGCAGTGCCGTTTTCCGCCGGAGCGGTGATGCTCTGGCCTTCCAGCGCAAAGGTAACGCTCTGTGCACCCACCACGGCGGCTTCCACAGTGACTTCGACGGTCTTAGCGGCAAGGTCGGTGACGATGGGGGTCACCTTCAGAGCCGGTGCGCCGTTTGCGGGCAAAGCGAAATGCTCTGCCGGAACGATGTGCAGAGTTACATCGCGGTAAATGCCGCCGTAGAAGGTGAAGTCTGCCTTCTGGGGGTACACGGTGTCGTTGTCGCTGTTGTCCACGCTGATCGCCAGCAGATTTTCCTCTTTGAGATGTTCGGTCAGGTCAACCCGAAAGGTAGAATAGCCGCCCTTGTGCTCGGCCAGCTTTTCGCCGTTCAGGTAGACTACAGCGGTCATAGCGGCACCGTCCAACTGCAAAATTGCTTTGCCGCCTGCCGGGATGGCGGGCTTTGCCAGAGCCAGCGTATACCAGCAGGTGCCGCGGTAGTAATCGTTGCCGCCGTCCTGACCGTCCACGGCGTTCCATGTGTGGGGCAGGGTGATGGCCTCACCCATAATGGCGGTGGGGATGCCGGGGTTCTCCTTGGTAAAATGCCAATTGCTATGATTCAGCAGGATGGTCTTGCTCATGGTAAAAACTCCTTTATATTTATAAAAGATGGATAGAATCAGCAAAAACCGAAAGAGCGTATGAGCCCTTTCGGTTTTTGCGGGGTGTTACTGCATGTGTTCTGCAATCACTTCATGACGAAGGGCGTCTTTCTTATCTGCGATGCGCTTCTGGACGTTGACCATTTCCTCCTTGGTCAGGGGACAGCCCAGCATGGCCATCAGGGTAATGAGCCAGCCCAGCATCGGCAGACCGTACTTGATGGCAAGGGTCATCCAGAAGATGCCGGAGGTGTAGGCATCCGTGGGCTGGGGCATCGTGGTGGTGTAGCCCAGAATAGCCACGGCACCGGTGGCGATGACAGCAGCCACCGAGGTGATGAGTTTGTCGATCAGGCTGTAAGTGCCGGAGACCACAGCCGGGATGTAACGGCCGCTGCGGTCCAGCTCGTAGTCGATGGTGTCAGCCATATAAGAGGTGTTGGAGGTGGTGATGCACATATTGGAGCCGTTTTGCAGCAGGGTCAGCAGCACGTAAACGATCATGTTCCAACTGCCCATCACGCCGATCTGACGGGTATCTGTGAAGATGAAGAACAGGATCAGCACAGAGGTGATGGCCATGCTGATGCAGGTCCAGGTCACGATGCCCTTCTTGCTGCCCTTTTTGCCCACATATTTTGCGCCGAAGGCTGCAAAGAAGATAGAAGGCACCATGCTGATCACGCCAAGGGTGGTGGCAAGACCCATGTTGCCGATCAGGATGCCGTTCAGCATGGTGTTGATGATGGCCTGGCTGCCCACCTGCTGTGCCAGCTTGTCGGAAGCGTTGGAGGCGATGTAGCACTGCAGGGGCTTGTTGTGCTTGAGCACCTCAAGAATATCCGCAGTTTTCAGCGGCTCGTGTTTTTTGTTGGTGCCCTCAAAGTTTTCGGGCTTATCGTAGGCAGAGATACCGGCGCAGACGATCAGGGTGCCGATGCCGGCAATGATCAGGACGATGGTGCAGACGGTGCTGAGGAAGTCCTGATTGAAGGTGCCGCCGCACTTGGGCAGGATGACGGTGTAGATCAGCATGCTCATGCCCATGGGCACGGCGTAGTTCAGGGCAGTGGACCAGACCCCGATGGTGGGACGCTGCCGGGGATCGTTGGTCATGATGGCAGGCAGGGTCTGGGCGGTCATGTTGGTGACGGTGTAGCCGATGATGTAAATAATGTAGGTCAGGGCAAACACCGGCAGGCCGAAGCCCTTGCTGGAGCACAGGTTGAACATGCACAGCAGGCCGACTGCTTCGATCAGGTAGCCGCTGATCAGCAGAACGCGCAGCTTGCCGAAACGGGTGTTGACGCGGTCGTAAACAAAGGCCAGCATCGGGTCGGTAAAGCCGTCCAGAATGCGGGCCAGCATCAGGATGAGACCCACGGTTGCGGTGGTGATGCCGTAGCCGATGCTGGCCGAATAACTGGCCATACCGATCAGAGAGTAGACGCTCATACCCACAAAGGCGTTGCAGGCATAACAGATGATCTGCCAGAGCTTTGCACGGCGGTACTGGACACCGTCTACCTCACTGGCGCTGGGTTTCTTTTGGAACATAATGATTTTCCTCCTTTTTGTGTGAACCGGTTTCCGCTTTTCCTGACACCAGAATAACAGAATGCAACAGATACTGCAGGATGAAAAACTTGGATTGAGGATAAAAATTCGTGCAGTTCTACTCGCTCAACGAAAAATCTACCAATAACGTGAAAAATTATCCTTTTTGCGCCGCACAGACCTGTTACAATAGGCACAAGAGAAAACACTGCTTCTGGATAAAAGGAGAACCATCATGCAGAAATTTGAAAAAGGCTTTTTCATCGGTGCTGCAACAGCAGCCCATCAGGTAGAGGGTAACAATACCAACAGCGACTACTGGGCACAGGAGCAGCTGCCCCATTCCAGCTTTACAGAGCCCAGCGGCATTGCCTGCGACCATTATCATCGGTACGAAGAGGACATCAAACTCCTGGCCGATGCCGGGCTGAACGCCTACCGCTTTTCCATCGAGTGGGCACGGGTGGAGCCGGAGGAAGGCAAATTTGATCCGGAAGCCATCGAACATTACCGCAAGGTCATCGCCTGCTGCAAGGCGCAGGGCGTAGAGCCCATCGCCACCCTGCTGCACTTTACCAGCCCGAAATGGCTCATCTGCAAGGGCGGCTGGGAAGCAGAATCCACGGTCGAGGACTTCAAAAAATATGTGACCTATGTGATGGAGCAGCTGGGCAGCGAGCTGCGCTATGTCTGCACCATCAACGAAGCCAATATGGGCCTGCAGCTGGCCGCCATCTCCAAGCGGTTCCGCCTGATGGCAGAACAGGCTGCGAAAAATGCCGCAGCAGCCGGAAAGTCTGCGGAGGGCACGGTGCAGGTGGGCATGAACTTCCAGAAGATGATGGAAAACATGAAGTTTGCCGCCATGGAAAACGCACAGGTGTTCGGCACACCCCAGCCCCAGATCTTTGTCAGCGAGCGCACCCCGGAGGGTGACCTGCTGGTGCTGCGCGCCCATGCCGCCGCACGGGATGCCATCAAGGCCATCTGCCCGGAAGTCAAGGTGGGCCTGACCCTCTCGCTCCACGACTTGCAGGCACAGCCCGGCGGCGAAGCCTTTGCCGAGGCCGCATGGCAGGAGGAGTTTACCCACTACCTGCCCTACATTAAAAAGGACGATTTCCTTGGGGTGCAGAACTACACCCGCACTCTTTATGGCCCGCAGGGGCAGCTTCCGGCACCGGAGGGCGCAGAGCTGACCCAGATGGATTACGAGGTCTACCCGCAGGCACTGGAGCACGTCATCCGTAAAGTGGCAGAAGCATTCAAGGGCGATCTCATCGTCACCGAAAACGGCATTGCCACCGCCGAGGATGCCCGTCGTGTGGCGTTTATCCGGCAGGCACTGGACGGCGTGCAGCACTGCATCGCCGACGGCATCCCGGTGAAGGGCTACTTCTACTGGAGCCTGATGGACAACTTTGAGTGGCAGAAGGGCTACGCCATGCAGTTCGGCCTGATCGCCGTGAACCGTGAAACCATGGAGCGGACCGCAAAGCCTAGCCTTGGGGTGCTGGGCAGTTACGCAGAAAAATAAGCTGCAATAGCAAAAAACAGGCTGCGGAAGATGCTTCTCGCAGCCTGTTTTGGTTCAGTGGGAAAGATGCAGACCATGGACACCATTTGCAACCACGGCGGCAATTACGTTGATGTGCTTTTGCGCCAGTTTGGCGTCGGTGTTCAAAAGCCCGGAAAGACCGTTCATTACAAAAATCAGGATGGCACCGACATTTTCATATTGGGACGGCTCGATATTGTCACCTTTGATTTTTTCCAGAATGGCATCCCGCAAATGCTGCGTAAAGCGGTTCATCGCGGATACCGGAACCACACCGAGGTAATCCGTTGCCTGCTGGAGAGCAGCAAACATTTCCTGCACAAAGGCCTCCGGTTCATCCAGCAGCTGCTGTGCGCCGCGCATATTGTCGCAGACGAGCTGGACTGTCTGCCGCTCCATTTCGGCGGTGAGTGCATCCAGCGTTTCATAGTGGGAATAAAAGGTCGTTTTGTTGATCTCGGCGCGTTCGGCAATTTCCTTGACCGTGATCTTTTCAATGGGCTTCTCCCGCAGCAAGTCGATAAACGTTTTCTGAATGGCACGCTTCGTTTTTTTGACCCGGATATCCATACAATTCCTCCGTCAATGTATTTCGTAAAGGATGCTTAACCAACGCTTGGAACGTGATCCGTTGCTTAAACACCGGACACGCCGGAAACTGCTGATTGCAGCCCCTGCGGCATAGTGCTATTATAACACCATAGAGATGGATAAGCAACTAAGAGTTGCAAATCTAGTTCGTGAATACGAAAAATAAAAAATGGAGGATGCTTTATGAAAATGATGAATTTCAACAGTGTCAGAGATAAAGTTGCTATCGTCACCGGCGCAAGCCGCGGCATCGGCCGCGCCATTGCCGAGTGCTTTGGCGAAAACGGCATGAAGGTGGTTTGTGCAGCTCGCAGCGCAGAGCAGGGGCAGGCTGTGGCAGACGGCATCTGCGCCAAGGGCGGCGATGCCATCTTTATCCAGACCGATTGCAGCAAGGCTTCTGCTATCAAGGAACTGGTGGACAAGACGGTGGCACATTACGGCAAGCTGGATGGCGTTGTCAGCAACGCAGGCATCGGCATGGGCGGCACACCGCTGCATGAGTATGAGGTAGAGGATTACGAGAAGATCTTCTCCCTGAACAGCGAGGGCGTCTTTGCCGGGATGAAGTACGGCGCAGAAGCCATCCTCAAGAGCCACAGCGAGGGCGGCTATCTCATCAACGTGGCATCGGTGGCGGGTCTTGTACCCCAGCGCGGACAGGCACTGTACAGCGCCACCAAGTTCGGCGTGGTGGGCATGACCCGTGCAGCGGCACTGGATTACGCAGAATATGGTATCACCGTCAACGCCATCTGCCCCGGTTACACCAAGACCAGCATCTTCGGTGATGCACCGGCTGCGGCCATGGACTTTTTTGCATCCGACTGCCCGGCAAAGCGGATGGGCGACCCGGAGGAGTGCGCCGCACTGGCACTTTTCCTTGCCAGCGGTATGGCACGGTACATCACCGGTGCAGCCATCCCGGTGGACGGTGCACTGTCTGCCGGGCACCAGAGCGTCAGCAGCTGGAAGCACCCGGAAATTTTGACCGGCGGCAAGCTGAACAGCCAGAGCACCATTGCAGCCCTGATGGAAAACGAGGCTGCAAAGGCTATCGTGGAGCAGTATCTGCCCGGCTTTGCCGAGAATCAGCAGGCAAAAGCCGCCTACGGCATGACCTTTGGCAAGATCGGCCCCATGCTGGGGCTGCCGGAAGCAGCGCTGAAGGCACTGCTGGATGCGCTGGATAACCTGTGATAGATGCCGCTCTGAAAGCCCCATGACCGGGGCTTTCGTTCTGCCTGCGTGCGGTTGATTTTTGGAGGAGATCATGAAGAACGAAGCACTTTTCCGTACCGGCTCTGTCTGGAAGTCCATTATTTCTATGGCGGTGCCCTCCATTATCATTATCCTTGTCATGGTGCTGTACAACATGGCAGATATGTTTTTTGTGGGCTGTCTGGGCGACACCGCACAGGTGGCGGCAGTCTCCGTCGTCGGGCCGGTGTTCTCGATTCTTGCGGCGGTGGCCACGATGCTTGGCGCAGGCAGCAGTGCCATCATCGCGCGCTGCTTTGGCGCGGGTGAGATCGAGCAGGGCAAGATCTGCTCCTCGCTCTGCTTCTGGACCAGCTTTTTTCTGGGCGTTCTGGTCAGCATCGGTCTGCTGGTGGGCAGAGTGCCGCTTTTGGGGATGCTGGGCTCCAATGCAGAAATTTTTCCCTATGCGGAGCGGTATCTTCAGGTTCTGGCACTGGGTGCACCGTGTTTCATCCTGTCCAACAGCATGGCGATGCTGGTGCGTGCAGAGGGCGCAGTAAAAGAGGGCATGATCGGTAATCTTCTGGGCACGCTGGTCAACTGCATTTTTGATCCGCTGTTTATTCTGGTGCTGAACTTTGGTGTCAGCGGTGCGGCTGCCGCCAGTGTGCTGGGCAATCTTGTGGCGACTGCCTGCTACCTGCGCTACATCGTCAAACACGGCACGGTGCTGACGGTTGACCCACGTCCTGCCCTGAAAAAGCCGCAGATGCTGGGCGAGCTGCTGGCCATTGGTCTGCCCAACGGCATCAGCAGCCTGCTGGCCGGGTTTGCGTCCTCCTTCAGCAACCGGCTGCTGGTGACCCACGGCACGGCGGCGGTCGCAGCTATGGCAGCGGCAGGCAAGACGACCATGGTCATCAGCATGATCGCCATGGCGATCTGCATGGGTTGCCAGCCGCTTCTGGCGTACAGCTACGGCGCAGGAGACTCAAAACGTCTGAAACAGCTTTTGAAGGACCTGATCCTGCTGACCGTTGTTTTTGGCGTCCTTGCCGGAGCTGCCAGCTTTGCCGGACGCAATGCGCTGATCAGGATGTTCATCAAGGAAGAAGGCGCTTTCCGTCTGGGAACGCAGCTGGTGGTCTATCTGGTTCTGGGCAGCCCGGTGATCGGTCTGACCTATCTGGTAACCAATCTGCTGCAATCCGTGGGCAAGGCAAGCGGTGCGGTGGTGCTCTCTCTTTTGCGGCAGGGGCTGCTGCTGATCCCGCTGCTGTACCTGATGAATGCGCTTTACGGCGTGCAGGGCATTGCGGCGGCGCACCTGATGGCAGACGTAAGCTCTGCGGTCATCTCTGCGGTCATCCTGCTGCACTGGCTCCGGGCATCGATGGAAAAAAAGGCGGAAGTATGATATACTGGTTCTATCAATGAGCCAATGAGCCGGAGGGGTTACACATGGATGTTCTCCAGAATATGATGCTGCTTTCCGAACTTGTCCAGTGCGGCGGCAATGTTTATACATGGTGCTATGATGCACAGGGAAAGCTACTACGGAGCAACTGTCCGGACGAGGCCTTTCTTGCCAGCGCATTTGAGCTGTTCGGCTGCAAACAGCGGATGCTGGAGCATGGGAACCGGGATGATGTGCCCGTTACCTTGGGGACGGCTTTGGGTCTTTTGTGGGGAGCAGCCTTTGAAAAGGAAGAGGAAAAGCTGAAGCGTGTCTGGGTCATTGGACCGGTGTTCTATCAGGACGTGACCCTGCGCGGGATCGAGGACGGGCTGAAATACTACAGCAAGTTGGAGATCAGTGTAGCATGGACGATCCAGCTTTACAAAGCCCTTGAAAAAGTCCCCACCCTGCAAAACACCATTATGAACCGCTACCTGCTGATGATGCACTACTGCCTGACCGGACAGCGGCTGGAACTGAGCTGTGTCAACAGCAGCACAGCGCAGGAGGAGCGGCTGAAAAGCGCCACAATTCCCCACGACCGGCATAAGATCTGGATGGCAGAGCAGGGAATGCTGCAGATGGTCCGCACCGGAGATATGAATTACAAGCAGGCGCTTTCCAACAGTATGAGCATAAGTGCAGGTGTACCGGTGCAGAGCAGCGATGTGCTACGCCAGAGCAAGACCTCCATCATCGTGTTCACCTCGCTGGTGTGCCGTGCCGCCATTGAGGGTGGTCTTTCCCCGGAGGAGGCGTACTCGCTGGGGGACAGCTACATTCAGGCGGCAGAATCGGCAAAATCGCTGGATGAGCTGAGCCCCCTTGCAATGATGATGTACGATGATTTCATCCGACGTGTCCACAAACACCGGACAAACCCGAACCTCAGTAGACAGATCCAGAAGTGTGTGGATTATATCGAGATGAATCTGGACAAAAAGATCGTAGCGGAAGATCTTGCCGCCCTGGTGGGCTACACAGAATATTACCTCACCCACAAATTCAAGGAAGAAACGGGTCTGAGTGTCACGAACTATGTAAAGTTTGCAAAGGTCGAACGTGCGAAAGTTCTGCTGAAAAGTACACCGTTCAGCGTCCGGGAAATTTCCGAGCAGCTTGGCTTTGCCACCCGCAATTATTTCAGCGCAGTCTTTCAGCAGGTCACCGGAAAAACGCCCATGGAATTCCGGGAAACATAAAGCAGAACAGGCATCCTGCGATACCGTTTGGCGGTATCGGGCAGGATGCCTGTTCTGCTATGATGAAGAAAAATGGAGGAGAATGGCTCAGTTGAGGAACTTCTCGTTCAGGGTCACGCCAAAGTCGCGGGCAATGGCGCGCAGGTCGTCGTCGGTGATGGTCTGCCGGATGATGCCGCCGCCCATGGAGAGCACCTTGACGTAAA
>OHLH01001447.1_pt1 | contig 11656 bp, 6 predicted proteins | sample 1569061 | NCBI WGS metagenome assembly OHLH01 (sample SAMEA3879603, study PRJEB24766) | human gut metagenome | biome: human-associated habitat; feature: feces | place: USA | collected 1985/1987
GGGAGTATTACGACGATTACAGACACGGTGCTTCCCGGAAACGTCGGAAAAGTTTGCCGGGCAGCGTGTTCAACGGGGTGATGCTGATCCTTTCGGTCGCGACGGGTGCGGCCATGATCGTAACGCTGCTGGCACCGTTCGTGCACCCGGGGCGAACCTGGATTTTTCCGGTGCTGGGGTTGGTCGCTCCGGCGGTTTATGTAATCACCCTGCTGGTGACGTTGTACTGGATCATTCGGTGGCGGTGGCGCATTGCCCTTCCGCTTGTCGTACTGTTGCTGGCGGGCCTTTTCAAGGTGCCGCTCTTCCTGAAGCCGGAGTTGCGCCGTCATTACGGCGAAGAGACGAGCTTCGGCCGGGGGACGGAGGTGATCCGCCGTGTGAATCCCGATATTGTCTGCTTACAGGAGTTCAACCGTACCTCGAGCAAGGCCGAAGAGTTGGATTCGCTGTTATCCGATTACGATCGTACGGTGGTTATGGAGGGGAACAGACGGGATCCTGTATTTCCGCTGGCGCTTTATACCAAATACCGGATCCTCGGAAAATCTCATTCGATATTGGGTCCTATGAAGCAGGACGGGCAGTCGGTATGGGTGGATCTGCTGGTGGGGGACGATACGATTCGGATCTTTAACAACCACTTGCATTCGACCGCAATTACCGTGCATGACGATAAGTATCTTTCGGAGCATCAGTTTCTTACGGATACCGCTGGCGGAGCGAAAATCAAGAATATCTTCCGCAGGTTCCGCGACAACAGCATGTTGCGGGCGGCACAGGCGGACACGATCGCTCGGGCGATCGCTGCGACTCCGGGCTGTAAGATCGTTTGCGGTGACTTTAACGATACGCCTATGTCCTATGCCTATCGGGTGATGGCACAAGACCTCGACGATGCTTTCCGGGCGAGCGGTAAGGGGTATTCCTATACTTTTCGCGGATTCATGGATGTTTTGCGGATCGATTACGTCCTCTATTCCGAAGATTTGGAGTGTCTCGATTACCAGGTTTTGTACGATGTGGATTTGTCGGATCACTATCCGGTCGTAGTCCGGTTGAGGCCGGTTAAAAAATAGTTGTTGTTATGATTTTGGATTCATTGAGAAACTGGGCTTTTTATTGCGGGGCCGATTCCCGGTTGAAGCGGGCGTTGGAATACCTCGCAGCGGCCGATTTGAATACTCTTGAGCCGGGGCGGTACGAGATCGAAGGAGCTGAAATTTTTATGAAAGTGACAGAAGGGGAGCTCAAACGGGAAGAGGAGGCTTCGCTGGAGGTGCACGATAAATATATCGACGTACAGGTATTGATCGCCGGCGAAGTCGAAACGATGGGTTGGCGGGAGCGTCGGGAGTGCCGTGTTCCCCGGGGCCTTTCGATGCGGAAGAAGACATTCGGTTTTTTGCAGACCGGCCGCAGCTTTTCGTCGGGATCAGGCCTGGACAGTTCGTCGTTTTCGGTCCCGAGGACGCCCATGCTCCGATGATCGGTCGGGGACGGATCAAAAAGGCGGTCGTAAAGGTGATGAAATAGGGGCTTGTGCCGCGTGTCGCAGGACTCGGAAAGAGATAGAAACTAAACAGGGACGGTGCCAATGACGGCACCGTCCCTGTTTATTGCGGACGAATCGGGATTTTCTACCGGATTTTTTCGGCAATGGCTTTGGCAAGTGCCGTGCAGCATTGTGCCCCCTGATCGTCGTATCCCTGTTTCATTTCTGTCGGCTGGCAGATGGCCTCCCATTTCATTTTCTGGGCGAATTCTCCCAGCAGGCGTACCGCTGCTCCAGCCCAGGTATAGGAGCCGAAATAGGCGAATTTCCGGCAGGGAATGCAACGTTCGCTGATTTTTTGCAGCAGGGACCCGACTTCGGGGAAGAGTTCGCCGTTGTAGGTCGGAGAACCCACGATCAGCGTGTCGTATTTGAAAATGTCGCGGATGACATTCGAAATGTCGGCATACGAAAGGTTGTAAACGATGATGTTTTTTACACCCTGTACGGCCAGCTCCCGAGCGATTTTCTCGGCCATCTGGGCCGTATTGCCATACATCGAACCATAGGCGATCACCACACCCGGTTCGCCTTCGTAGCGACTCAACTGATCGTAGATACCTATTACGCGCCCGATTTCCTGCTGCCATACGGGGCCGTGCGTCGAGCAGATCGTTTCGATGGGAAGGCCGCTCAGTTTTTGGAGGGCTTTCTGTACGGGGGCGCCGTATTTGCCCACGATGCAGGCGTAGTAGCGGCGCATCTCGTCCCAGAAATGGTCCAGCGAAAGCTGGCTGTCCAGGATACCGCCGTTCAGGGCACCGAACGTGCCGAACGCATCCGCCGAGAAGAGTACCTTGTGTTCGGGGCAATAAGTGACCATCACTTCGGGCCAGTGAACCATCGGCGCCATATAGAACGAGAGGTTTTTTTGGCCGAGCGAAATGCTTTCGCCCTCTTTGACTTCCCGGGTGAGGGTATGGATGCCGTAATATCCGTCGAGCATCTGAAGGGTTTTGGCATTGCCCACGATCTGCATCTCGGGGTAGAGCAGGCGCAGGGTTTTGATCGAAGAGGAGTGGTCCGGCTCCATGTGATCGACCACCAGGTAATCGATCGGCCGGTCTTTCAGGATCGCGCGGATATTGTCGATGAACTGTTCGCCGAACGATACTTCGACCGTGTCGATCAGAGCGACTTTTTCGTCGATGACCAGGTATGAGTTGTAGGAAACGCCGTAAGGAAGCGACCACAGCGATTCGAAACGGGTCGTGGTGCGGTCATTGACGCCGACGTAGTGTATTCCGGGTAATATTTCTGTAAAAGCCATAAATTGTTTAGGTTTTGATTCGGCGCGAAGATACGAAAAAAATCGTTTCGATCCATTGCTGCCGAATTTTATATATTATAAGGTGTCGAATAAGAGCGGGGTGTAAAACCGGTATTTTTCCGCTGCTTTGTCGGGCAAATGGCTTTTCCGCGCCGGTCAGATCTTAAATTGGTCAATATGGGATTTGAAAGGAGATAAATCCGAATATACGTGCTTTTTTTGATTATTTTGAATACGGTTATTTGCTTATGAAGCAATTAATTTCTATATTTGCTCGGAACTTTTATTTCAAACTCAATTTTTAAATTAACGCTTATGATTAAGAAAATTGTACTATCGTTAATTACTGTACTGAGTTTCTGTTCGTTGGCTCTTGCGCAAAACAAGCAGGTGACGGGTACGGTTACCGATGAGAAGGGAGAACCTATCATCGGTGCTACGGTTGTGGCAGAGGGTACGTCTGCCGGTACGACGACCGGAGGAGACGGGCAGTTTACATTGACGGTTCCCGCCAATGCGACGCTCTCGATCTCTTTTATCGGTTACGAAACCCAGAAGGTGAGCGTAGCCGGTAAGACGCATATCGACGTGACTCTCGGGGAAGAGGCTACGGGCATCGAGGATGTCGTGGTGATCGGTTATGGTACGGGTAAGAAGATCGGTTCGGTGATTGGTTCTGTAGATCAGGTGAAGTCCGAGAAGATCGAAAACCGTCCCAGCACCAACGTCGTGGACGCTTTGCAGGGTCAGGTAGCCGGTCTTCAGATTATGACCGGTAACGGTGAGTTGACTTCGACTTCTTCGATCCGTATTCATGGTCTGGGTTCTATGGGTGCCGATACGTCGCCGCTGATTCTGTTGGACGGTGCGCCGATTCAGGCTTCGACGCTGCAGACGATCAACCAGAACGATATCGCTTCGGTGAACGTCCTCAAGGACGCTTCGGCGACTTCGATCTACGGTTCGCGTGCTGCCAACGGTGTTATCTATGTGCAGACCAAAACCGGTCGTCGCAACCAGGAGAGTGTCGATGTGACGCTTACGGGACAATACTCCATGTCGAGTGCCGTAGCGCCTGAATTGAATATGATGAGTGCGAACGAGATGTTGGATTATATCGGTGCGGCTGTTGCCGTTCGTTTGTCGGGCGATGCCTTGACGACTCCTGATAAGATTGCGTCCGGCCGTCAATATTTTATCCGTAATTTCGGTCTGGCTAAGTTCATGGATGAGAACTATAATCCTATGAATGACTACAAGTGGTGGAACGAGATTCTTGAGAGAAATGCGCCGATGTATCAGGTCGATCTGTCGGTTTCGGGCGGCTCGGCGAAGACCTCTTACTATTTCTCGGGTAACTATGCCAATAAGACCGGTATTCTGCCCGGTTCGGAGTTGGATCGTTACAACTTCCGTACGAATATCGATACCAGGGCTAACAACTGGCTGCGTTTGGGCTTGAACCTCGGTTTGGGTTATCAGCACAGTTCGGTTGCTGATACGGATGAATCGATGGGCGGTCTGTATGTATCGAACCCGGTGATGGCATCGTTGATTACGCCTCCTTACCAGCCTCTCTATGACGATAACGGTCAGATGCTCAATTTCTTTGATGCTACCCAAGCCATCAACCCGTTGATGACTGCAGACTATATGCCTCGCTGGCAGAATCGTATTACGATGAATGGTATGGCTTTCATTGAACTGACTCCGGTGAAGGGGCTGACGATCCGCTCCTCTCTTGCTGTGGATGCTTTTGACTGGCGTTCACACGGTGCTTCCAGCCCTGAAACTCCTACTCCTTCGGGTAAGTTCGGTACTGGTAGTGCCAGTGAACTGTTCCAGCGTTTCTATGAATGGACTTGGACCAATACCGCCGAGTACAAGCATACTTGGAATGAGGTTCATAACTTTACGGCGCTGCTCGGTGAGGAAACCCTCTATCGGAATAACAACAGCTTCTCTGTAGCTTCGATCGGTATCACCTCTTCGCGCTTCCTGAATATCGCGATGGGTACGGAAGTTTCCGGCGGTCTGCCGACCTACAGCATCGCACAGTCAGCTTCGAATTCTGTATTTGGCCGTCTTGAATATAACTTCGCAGAGCGTTATTTCATCAGCGGTTTGTTGCGTAACGACGCAAGCTCGCGTTTCGGTGAGAACAACCGCAATGCGCTTTTCTGGGCTGTCGGCGGTATGTGGAATATCAAGAATGAGACGTTCCTGCGCGACAATCAGACTATCAGTGATTTGAGTCTGAAAGTGTCTTACGGTACACAGGGTAACTCCGGTATCGGTGACTACAACCACCGTCAATATATGGCTGCGGGTTCGGCTTACGGCGGTTACACGACTTGGATGGTATCCGGTATCGGTAACCCCGACCTGATGTGGGAAAGCCAGAATACACTGACCGTGGGTGCCAATATTGAGTTGTGGAGAAAACTCTCTCTCTCGATTGAATACTATCGCCGTCAAACCAACGATATGCTGATGTCCATTCCGTTGGCTCCGTCAGGTGGTTACAGCGGTCGTGCCGGTAACGTCGGCGGTATGCGCAACTCCGGTATCGACCTTTCGTTGAACTACGATATTTACGCTTCGAAAGACTGGTTCGTGAATTTCCACGCGACTTTCAACTACAACAAGAACCAGCTGACCGATCTTTGGGAACCGGGTCTTGAATTCGCTTATATGGGCAACGGTCTGCAGGCTTACAGCGTAGGTGATCCGTTCCCGACTTGGACAATGCAGGAGTGGCGCGGTGTCGATCCTGAAACCGGTCTGGATACCTGGACTACGGCAGACGGCGGCATTACTTCCAATTTCAACCAGGCTGCTTTGGTGAATCTGGGTACTTCGCTTTATGCGCCTTATACCGGCGGTTTCGGTGTGACAGCCGCATGGAAGGGACTCAGCCTGACGGCAGACTTCTCTTGGGTTCACGGCAACTACGCGCTCAACAATACGATGTATTTCGTTGCTAATGCCGATATGGGACTCTCTTCCCAGTTCAACCAGTGCGACCTGGCATGGGACTATTGGCAGCAGGAAGGCGACCAGGCGAGATATCCCCGTCTGGACCAGGCGATCAATTTTGACAGCCGTATGCTTGAGAAGGCTTCGTTCCTGCGTCTGAAGTATATCCAGTTGGCTTATACGCTCCCGAGCCATATTATGGAGAAGACGAAGTTCATCAAGGGCCTTAAGGTTTGGGTCGGTGGCCGTAACCTCTGGACTGTGACGGGCTATAACGGCCTGGATCCTGAGGCTGCAGAGAAGGGTGTCGATGTCGATACTTATCCGAATACGCGCGAGTTCACTTTCGGCCTTGAGTTTAAGTTCTAATTTTCAGTGTTCATTATAAAAAAATAAATACAAGGCTTAGACTATGAAAAAGATAATAAATTCGATTTTGGCATTCGTTACCCTCTTTTCTGTGACGTCGTGCGACTTGGATATGGACCCCGAAACGGCGATCCGGCCCGAGGATGCGTACACCATGGAATATTGCGAGGGTGTGAGAGGTTACGTTTATGTGGACCTGAAAGCGCTCCTTTCCGGTAGTTTCTACTCGATACCGGACCTTTATGTGGATGTTCTGAATGTTTGCATCGGTAGCGGTAATCAGGGTATCTATTCTTTCAACTGGCGTTTGTATCCCACTGATCAGGATGTAACGTCGTTCTGGTCCAGTTATTATACGACGATGATGCATATCAACTATGCGATCCGTCATATGGATGCAGCTTATGAATATCTTACTCCCGACGAGCAAAAGAAAGTGGATGTTTACAAAGGCGAGATGTATTTCTTCCGCGCCTATGTAATGCACCGTGCCGCGCTGCTTTTCTGTGAGGACTATGATCCGGACAAGGCCGCTGATCAGTTGGGTCTTCCCTATCCGAAAGAGTGGGAGCCGGAAGCGAAACTGGCTCGCGGTACGTTGGCAAAGTTGTATGAGAACGTAGAGGCAGACCTCGTAGAAGCTGAAAAAACCGTGACTGCTCAGGGTACTCCGACGGATCAGATTTACCTGACCAAAGATGCCATTACCGCATTCCGCGCCGAGCTGGCACTGCATCTCCACCAGTACACGGAGGCCAGCCAGTATGCCCAGTCGCTTTACGGCACCTATCCTTTGGTGACAACGGCTGAAGGTCTCGAAAGAATGTGGCGCGAGGATACTTCTACCGAGAATATCCTGCAGTTGGAGGTATTGCGTACGACCATGACGACTGTGAACTCGTTCGGTAGCTATCTGAACAGCAGCTGGAAGCCGAATTTGGGGGAATACTTTTATGCTCCTACCTATATTCCGGAGCAGCATATTGTCAAGTTGTTCAAAGATGCCGATTTCCGTACGGATATTTTCCTTGTTAAGAATGCCAATGTTACGATCAGTGGAAATAAGGGGGTCGGAGTTCTTATTGGTAAGTTCCGCGGTAACAAGAATTTCCAGACCAATACGACTACGTTGGTTTATCGCAACAGACCCAAGATGTTCCGTATTTCACAGATGTATCTGGTCGATGCCGAGGCGCAGTATCGTTTGGACCCTGCTAAAGGTTTGGATCCGCTGAACCAGTTGCGTACGGCCCGCGGTCTGGCGGCTCTTGCTATGAGCGATGTGGAGAAGGATGTTACGTTGCTTGACGGCACGAAGATATCTGGACTTTTCAATGCTATTCAGGAAGAGCGCGGCCGCGAGATACGCGTCTTTACGACCTGAAGCGTTGGGGGCAGGGTTTCCAGCGTAATGTCAATACGAGTCTTGCTCCTTTGGTTGACAATGTGTCTTATTTGCAGACTATGAAACAGACTGCTGGTAGCCCGAAGTTCGTATGGCCGATTCCGAATAGCGAGATGACGCAGAACCCGAATTTCGGTAGCCAGAACCAGGGATATTTGTAATAGATATCTTTGATCTGACAAGATATGTGAAGGATCGACCCGTTACGGGTCGATCCTTTTTATTTTGCGATCATATTGAATGAATGGGTTGGTATGGATTCTCCTTTTTCGTTGAGAGGTTCAGCTTCTCTTTTCTGACGCGGTTTGGAAATGGATTCGGGATTCCGGATATACTGTCGCAGGAGGATTTTCGGACCTTGCAGTCTGATGCAAATAATCCGGAATAATGCAATATGCTTGTTTTTTCTTGGTGATAAGTGGGCTCTTTATCGGTCGGGATATTTTTGTCAATGTGGTGCGTGTCCCGGGGTGTTCGGGAAAGCGGTGATATTTATGTGTTCGTTCGTAGCACACTTCCGGATTTTGTTGCCGGGCACGAGCGATGCCGGTGGCGTTGTCTTTTCTCTCTTTTGGGTATAGGGAAAAGGGAGGGGAGGATCCGCAAAACAGTGTGTCGGAGGCGGGATTCAGGCTTTTCCCTTGCTTCGGGTAAGGCCCTGCGGCAGGGCGAGCGATAGCCGTGAGAAGCTGACGACGGAACCGGCCAGGGCAAACCCTCCGGCAAGCAACAGGGCGATATGGCAGCCGTTTTCCGGGTCGATATGGAACAGCAGGGCTACCAGAGCCGCTCCGGTCGTCTGTCCCGTGAGCCGGGCTGTTGCCAGCATACCGCTGGCGCTTCCGCTTCGCTCGGGCGGTGCGGAGGCGATCAGGATGCTGTTGTTGGGAGATTGGAACAGGCCGAATCCGAGGCCGCAGAGCAGGAGTCGCCAGACGATGTCGGCGACGTGGGGTTGCTCGGGCAGAAAAGCCAGCAGAACCACGCCCGCCGCCATGATAAGCAGTCCTACGCCGCCCATGGCTCCTGCGTGGATCCGTTCGACCAGCAAGCCGGCGATCGGAGCCACGACCATAATGATAGCGGGCCAGGCAGTGAGGATCAGGCCCGTATGTACTTCTGTATATCCGAATGTCTTTTGCAGGTAGAAGGGAAGCGCGACCATAGCGAGCATCTGGGCGATGAACGAGCAGATCGAGGTGATGACCGAAACGGAGAAGATCGGGATGCGCAGCAGGTCGAAGGGGAGGATCGGATAGGGTTTGTGGAGCTGGCTGCGCACGAACAGTGTGCCGATGAGGACCAGCAGGATGACGCTTATTCCGATATAGCTGGGTTTGAGGCCGTGCGAGTAACCTTCGATCGAAGCGATCAGCAATCCGAAGGTGAGGGCGTTCATCAACCCGTCCCGCCAGTCGAAGTGGCGGCCCCGGATGCGTACCGGGTTTTTAGGCAGGAATCGGTAGCTCAACAAACACGCGATGAGTCCGATCGGGATGTTGATAGCGAAAAGCCAGGGCCAGGTGGCGATGGAGAGAATACCCGAAGCCAACGTAGGGCCGGCCACCGAGGAAACGGCTACGACCGTAGCGTTTACGCCCATTCCGCGTCCCAGGTGCCGGCGGGGGTATATCAGGCGGATCAGTGTGGTATTGACGCTCGTGATGGCTGCCGCCCCGAATCCCTGGCAGACGCGGGCCGTGACCAGCGTGGCGAGAGAGTCGGACAACGTGCAGCCCAGTGAGGCGACGATGAAGATACCCAGTCCCCCGATGTAGATTTTACGGTAGCCGATCACGTCGCCCAATGCTGAAAACGAGAGCAGGGAAACCACGATGGCTAACTGATAGGCATTGACGATCCAGATCGAATTGGCCGACGAGATGCCCAGCATACGGGCCATGGTCGGCAGAGCGACGTTGGCGATGGCTCCGTCTATGACCGAGAGCGATACGCCGAAAGCTACGGCGAGGATGGCCCAGAATCGGGTCGGCATGGGAAGGCCGTCCCACTCCCTGTTGCCGGCCAGACGGGGTGCTGCACCCTGTATCGGAATTTGTTGCAGACCTGCTTTCATCGTAAAAGAATCCTCTTGCAAAGGTGCGGAAAAAGCCGCGTGCAAGGTAAATTTATCGGCATTTTGTCGGGCGAAGTACCTAAAGCGGAGGCAAAGGTACGAATAAATACGGTCGGATGGACCGTCCGTCGGCATTTTCGGGTGTCTGGAAGCAGCCGGATATTTGTGGGAGAAAACGACCGGTTCGACGTTTTGCGGGGCAGGATGTGCCGGTCAGAGGATTTTCTGGAATGCGATGCGAGGATCTCCGGCGTAATGTATTTCTCCGCAGCGGACGAAGCCGAATTTGGCCAGCAGGCGGAGCATGCAACGGTTGTCGAAGTTGGTGTCTATCCGGAAGCTGCCTGTGCCGCGCTCCCGGGCCAATGTCATGGTGCGGCGCATGAATTCGGTCGCTATGCCCTGTCCTTTGACCTCCTGTGCGACGGCCAGACGGTGCAGGACGACGTATGGGGCTTGGTCGAGCCACGTGCCGTCGATTTCGGCATAGGCCGGTTCGCCGTCGAAGACGACAGCCCCGTAAGCGACGACGAGTCCTGTGTGAGTACATAGTACGTGGCCGTATCCGCGGTCGATGTCGTCCGTTATATGTGCCGCCGCCGGGTAGCCGTTCTGCCATTGGCGACTTCCCCGCAGGCGCATCTGCGCCTGGGCCTGGCGGATGATCGTGCAGATACGCTCCAGATCGTCGGGAAGTGCCGGGCGGAAGAGCAGACTGTCTGTCTGAAGGACGGTTGTCGTTGCGTTCATCGTCTTGCGAAAAATTTTTAGGAAGGGACGGGTAGTTCGGTCGTGCAGGGTGCGGGACGAAAAAGCGTTGGATTTATTCCGCCGTAACGAACATCCGGCCGAAGTCGAAGACGATGCGGTCGAACTTTTCGAAAAGGTCCATTCCGAGCGAACCGAAATAGGGTTGTTCGGATGCGGGGCCGAAGTCAGCTGTGACGGTCACCTTTTTCAGGGTGCGGGAGCCGTTGCCGATCGTGAAGGTTATATTCTTCAGGTCGTAACCCGTACCTCGCAAAATTCCGCCGAAACCTCCTGCGGCCGTTTCCCGCTTTTTCCCGCTGCGGTCGATCTCTTCGCGGTGCAGGGTGTAGTAGTTCGGCGAAAGTCCCGTGCGGGAGTTGCCCGTGTCGAAGACCATCGGGACGGTGTCTTTTCCGGCGACGAGCGTGTTGAGAATATATTGTCCCGAGGAGGTGTCGTGCATCAGGTTTCGCCCGCTTGCAGGGGTCGGTTCCGGAGTGGCGGGCAGGAGAAAGAAACCCTCTTTGGGGCGAAGCTCGATCTGGCCGGCCAGACGCATGAAGTCGGTGCCGAGGACGGCTTCGATATGGCCGATTTGGTCCGAAGCCTCGTCGTTGTCGAAGACCATGAAGTAGGGGTGGCGGATCGTGACCGGTCCGATCTGCATGGAGTCGGTCGTGGCGAATTTCACGAATCCGTTGCCGCCGATACCGCTCACGGAAATCGAATCGCAGATGATTTCGAGGTCGTGGCGCTTGGCGAATTCCGCCGAAACGAAGCTGGCGCCGCTGCAACCCGTGTCGAAGATGAAGCGCTCGGTGCGGCCGCCGATCGTTATGTCGGTATAGAAGTTATGGACCTTTTTGTCCGTGCCGTCCAGCGGGCTTTTGACCGTTTCGCTTCCGACGGTCAGCGGCAGCCGGATTTCGCCGTCGGGTTTCGTGAGCGACGTGCGCGGATGTCGGGCCATGGTTTGGAACCACCGTTGGGTCGCCAGGGTCGAAGCCCTCTCTTCCTCGCTCTGTCCGGCAGCGAACTGGGTGAGCAGGTCGGCCGCCTGTTCGTAGGCGCCCAGCTCCTGCAGGTTGCCGATAAGCATGGAGAGGAGCCAGCCGAGCATCGAGCCTTCGGGATCGGCGAAGAGTTCCTGTTGGTAGTCGTTGAGCAGCGTCCCGATGGCATTGCAGCTCTCCGGCAGCCGGTTGAAATGACTGCCCAGAGAGGCTTCGCAGAGCAGCCGGACGAAGGGCG
>OHLH01001448.1_pt1 | contig 11655 bp, 6 predicted proteins | sample 1569061 | NCBI WGS metagenome assembly OHLH01 (sample SAMEA3879603, study PRJEB24766) | human gut metagenome | biome: human-associated habitat; feature: feces | place: USA | collected 1985/1987
ACTTGTTCCGGACGGCACGCCTTCCCGGCCCGAACGGCCAGTGGCTGAGAGAATGTACCGCCCAAAAGAAACTTACAGCTACGGGGATAGTTCCTGACTTTCACAGGATTCCCTTTTAATCCCGGTGGATTCGCCCTCCACATCGGGAACCGATACCGAAAACAAATATAGGGTTTAATCGCATTCGATGGTCCGCCCCTCCGGCATTTTATGGAAAAGTTATCAACAATAACAGGAAAAGGCCGCCCCAAGGCACTCTGTCCATGATCCGATTTCAAAGCTGCACCCGTTCTTCCCCGAACATCGCCGGACAAGTCTTCGGGAAACCCGACGGGTGCAAAAAACAGCGGAAAGACCCGTGAAAAAATCAACGGGAGAACGACGGAACAAACAGAAGACAGGCCCGGACGCCTATCGGCATCCGGGCCTGTCTTCTATCCGTTTTACAACCGGCTTATTTACCGATCAACTTCTTCACCTCTTCATATACCGTCTGGCCGTTGTAACCGAACTTCTCGTCGAGGACCTTGTAGGGTGCCGAATAACCGAAGTGATCCAGACCGTGAATCATACCGTTTTCACCTACCAGTCCCAGCAATGTCACGGGCAGACCCGACGTAAGGCCGTAACGCACCACACCCTGTGGCAGAACGGTCTGCTGATAGGATTTGGGCTGGTCGCGGAAAAGTCCTTCGCTCGGCACGCTCACGATACGGACCGCGATTCCCTCCTTCGAAAGCAACTCGGCACCTTCGACCAGCGTAGCGACTTCGGAACCCGAAGCGAGCATCACCACAGCCGGTTTGGCGGCATCGACTACGATATAGGCGCCTTTCGAAAGCTGGGCAGCCTCCTCACGGCGGCTGTGATTGAGTGCGGGCAGATTCTTAATATTTTGCCGCGACAGGATCAGCGCGACGGGACGATGCTCCTCGATCGCCAATTTCCAAGCTGTAACGGTTTCCTCGCCGTCGGCCGGACGCAGCACCAACATAGAACGCTCCCCCCGGTGATTCTTCAAATGTTCCATCAGACGGATCTGAGCTTCTTGTTCTACCGGTTCATGAGTAGGACCGTCTTCACCTACACGGAATGCGTCGTGTGTCCAGATGAATTTGACGGGAAGTTCCATCAAGGCAGCCATACGTATGGCGGGTTTCATGTAGTCTGAGAATACGAAGAAGGTAGCGCATGCAGCAATCACACCTCCGTGAAGTGCCATACCCAGGCAGCAGCAAGCCATGGTTAATTCGGAAACACCTGCCTGCAGAAATGCACCGGTGAAGTCGTCTTTTGTGAATGCATGTGTTTTCTTCAAGAAACCGTCGGTCTTGTCTGAGTTTGACAGGTCGGCCGAAGAAACAATCATGTTTTCTACTTCTGTAGCTAGTACACCGAGAACTTTGGCAGAAGCGCTGCGTGTAGCATCTCCGGCTTTTTGTTCGATAACATTCCAATTTACTTTCGGAGCTTTGCCAGAGAACCATAGTTCCAATTTAGCAGCCAGTTCGGGGTTAGCTTTAGTCCATTCAGCTTTAGCCGCATATTTTTCTGCAACAATTTTTTTCAGTTCCTCTGCACGTTTGGCATACAACTCTTTTACTTCAGGGAAGATTTGGAAAGGATTGGTTGGATCGCCGCCTAAGTTCTTGATTGTATTGATGTAAGCATCACCTCCCAAAGGAGCACCGTGGGTGGCACAGTTACGTTCATAACTGGAATCATCCGCTTTGCGTGCGCCTTTACCCATAATGGTCTTACCGATAATTAATGTGGGCTGACCGGTTACGGCTTTCGCTTCTGTCAGAGCCGTGCGGATTGCATCGGGATCATTACCATTGATAATAATTACTTTCCAGTGCCATGCTTCGTATTTCTTGGCAACATCTTCGCTGGTAACAGCATCGGTAGCGGTAGACAGCTGGATGTCGTTTGAATCATAAAACATGATCAAGTTGTCCAGCCCCAAATGACCTGCCAGACGGCCTGCACCCTGAGAAATCTCTTCTTGAATACCCCCATCGGATATATAGGCATAGATGGTCTGGTCCATGACATGACCCAGACGGGCTTTCAGAAATTTGGCAGCGATAGCAGCACCTACTGCAAAAGTGTGTCCTTGTCCTAACGGGCCGGAAGTATTTTCAATACCGCGCATGATGTCCACTTCAGGGTGTCCCGGAGTCGGACTGCCCCATTGGCGGAACTGTGCCAGTTCTTCCATGGTGAACTTGCCGGTCAGTGCCAAAGTGGAATATAACATCGGTGACATGTGGCCTGGATCAAGGAAGAAACGGTCACGCCCTTCCCAACGCGGATTTTCAGGATCGTAAACTAAAAACTCAGAGAAAAGCACGTTTACAAAATCAGCGCCACCCATAGCTCCACCCGGGTGTCCTGAATTAGCTTTCTCTACCATCGAAGCAGCCAGAATACGGATGTTGTCCGCTGCACGGTTCATAAGTTTCTTTTCGTTCATATTAAAATAATATTATAATTTGAATGCTATTAGTGAGTCGGTTTATCTTTGCTATTTTATTTAATATCTGCAAAGATAACTCTTTATGTGTAAACCGCAACATGTAAAGAGGCTCTTTTTTAAGCCCGTTTGACTCACTTCTTAAATCGGGTCGCTGCTTCTTCAACAGGCAGTCCTGCCTTATAGTTTTCGATATATGTGTTGAATCCGGCTACATCTTCGGCTGTTGGCGATATTTCAATACCGGCATCACCGGCGAATACTTTGTCTTCCAGAAAATCTGCCAGGGATTGGTTCTTTTCATTGTTGACAAGGTAAGAACCTAGCAGGGCGATTCCCCATGCGCCACCTTCACCGGCAGTTTCCATTACGGAAATAGGGGAGTTTATAGCTGCTGCAAGTATTCTCTGGCCTACACCTTTCGTTTTGAATAATCCGCCGTGTCCTGTGATTCTGTCTACTTTGATTTTCTCTTCATTGAAAAGAATGTCATTACCTATCTTAAGAACTCCGACTGAAGCGTATAAATGGGTACGCATAAAGTTGGCGAGGTTGAATTTGTCGTTTGCAGAACGTACAAACAATGGCCTTCCGTCGGCAAGTCCTGTCACGGGTTCACCTGAAATATAATTATACGAAATAAGACCACCGCAATCTGCATCGCCTGCGAGCGCATGATTGTAAAGTTTTCCATATAATTCATTCATATCTACGGGTATACCCAGCAGTTCTTGGTATTCTTTGAACAGATTGATCCAGGCATTGAGGTCGGAGGTGCAGTTGTTGCAATGTACCATAGCTACAAGGCTTCCGTCGGGAGTGGTAACCATGTCAATCATTTCGTATGGCTTGGACAACTCTTTTTCCAACACAATCATGGAAAATGAGGAAGTGCCTGCTGATACATTCCCGGTGCGTTGCTTGACAGCGTTGGTTGCTACCATGCCAGTTCCGGCATCTCCTTCCGGAGGACAGACAGGTATACCTGCTTTTAAATGGCCCGACACGTCCAGCCTCTTGGCACCTTCTGGTGTAAGGAACCCTGCATTCTCGCCGGCGGGTAAGACTTTGGGCAGGATATCTGTCAGTTTCCAAGGGTATCCTTTAGGAGCTACCAACTTGTCGAACTTGGCTATCATTTCGGCAGAATAATTCTTGGTAGCCGGGTCTATGGGAAGCATTCCTGATGCATCACCTATGCCCAGAACTTTCTGACCTGTAATTTGCCAATGAATGAAACCTGCAAGGGTGGTCAGATAGTCAATGTTACTTACGTGTTCTTCATTGTCTAAAATAGCTTGGTATAAATGAGAAATGCTCCATCTCAGAGGAATGTTATATACGAATAATTCAGATAAAGCGGCGGCTGCCGGACCGGTATTGGTATTTCTCCATGTACGGAAAGGTACAAGGATTTCTTCTTCTTTATTGAATGCCATATAACCATGCATCATGGCACTGACACCGATTGCCGCCAAGGTTTCTATTTCTGTGTCATATAGCTTTTTTACGTTGGAACGGAGATCTGCATAGCAGTCTTGCAGGCCATGCCAGATAGCTTCCACACTGTAAGTCCACAGTCCGTCTACCAATTGATTTTCCCAGCTATGGCTTCCTTGGGCAATGGGCTTGTTTTCCTGGTCAATCAAAACAGCTTTGATTCGTGTTGATCCGAATTCTATGCCTAGAATAGCTTTTCCTGCTTCGATGGTTGATTTTGCATCTGATTTCATATTAAAACCTATAATTTAAGGTACAACAATAATGATGATAAAATAAGGTGGGATGTGCCAAGAATCTTATTAGCCTTGACACATCCCCTCTTCATGGATGAATTAGCAAAGTGCTTTGTTCAGCATATAGTAGACTTCGTTCATGCGAAGCTCTTTCTTGAAGTTGCTGATGGTAGTATCTTTGTCAATACGGATCATTTCGATACCTGCAATTTCAGCATAGTCTTCCCAATATTCTGCTGTCAGATCATAAGAGAAGCAAGAATGATGTGTTCCACCTGCCAGGATCCATGCGCCTGCACCTACTTCGAAATTAGGCATCGGAATCCACAGGGCGGAAGCAACCGGTAATTTGGGCAACGGTTTCGGCTCGATGCATTCTACGTCGTTCACGATCAGACGGAAACGGTTACCCAAGTCTACTACAGTGGCGGTACAACCTGAGCCTACTTTTGAAGTGAATACAAGACGGGCTGTCTGGCTCTTGCGAATACCTATGCCTAGGAAGTGTACTTCCAGACGTGGTTTGGAAGCGGCGATAAGAGGGCAAACTTCCAGCATATGTGATTGCAGGATAGCACTGTTTGCACCATCGAAGTTCAATGTGTAATCTTCCAAGAAAGAACAACCTTGGGAAAGTCCTTGGTTCATCACCCATACAGTGCGGTAGAGAGCTGCTGATTTCCAGTCACCTTCCGCACCGAATCCGTAGCCTTCAGCCATCAGACGCTGGGAAGCCAGTCCCGGAATCTGATCGAAGTAGCTGCCGTCTGTTTGGCCCAAATCATCAAAATTAGTAGTGAATCCTTTGGCGCCTTTGGCTTTAAGGATGGCACGAAGAGCTAATTCGGCTTTTGCAGCGTTCCATACTTTCTGATAAGCTTCGGTTGATTTATCTTCTAATGAAGCATCGTGGTCGTATTCGTTGAAGTAAGTTGCTACAAGTGCCTCTACATCTGTATCCTTGATGTTTTTATGGTATTCCATCAGTTCGCTTGCCGGACAGTAATCTACGTGATACCCCATACGTTGTTCTGCTTCCACTTTATCACCGTCAGTTACAGCTACATTATTCATCTGATCGCCGAAACGGATGATCAGCATATCCTGAGAGTCTGCCCAACCTGCACAAACGCGCATCCAAACGGCAATCTTGTGCTGGGTGTCTTCGTCTTTCCAGTAACCTACCACTACTTTGCGGCGGATGCGCATACGGGTACAGATATGTCCGAATTCGCGGTCACCATGGGCGGATTGATTCAGATTCATGAAGTCCATATCCATGGTATCCCAAGGAATTTCCTTATTGAATTGAGTGTGTAGATGTAACAGTGGTTTCTTTAACTGTTGCAGACCGTGAATCCACATTTTAGCTGGGGAGAAAGTGTGCATCCAAGTGATGACACCGATACATTTTTCATCGTTGTTGGCTGCTTTGAACACTGCTTCCACTTCTTTAGAAGAATTGGCTGTTCCTTTATATACTACTTTTACAGGAAGTTTCCCTGATTCGTTCAGTCCGTTTACCATTTCATTGGAGTGAGCGTCTACTGCTATAACTGCGTCACCTCCGTACAGAAGCTGTGCTCCTGTTACAAACCATACTTCATACTGATCAAATGCTTTTTCCATAATGTTATATTTTAAAAGGGTTATTAATTTCTTTGTTTCTTATTTCTGTCCATAATAGGCATTGGGACCGTGTTTGCGGCTGAAATGCTTTTCTATTAATAAAGAATTCATCGTTAAATGAGGGTTGGCGGCAAAAGCGATACTTGCCATTTTGGCTACCTGTTCCATGACTACTGCATTATGCACAGCATCATTGGCATCTTTTCCCCATGCAAAAGGACCATGATTTTTTACTAGTACTCCCGGAGTATGTACAGGGTTCAGGTTCTTGAAACGTTTCACAATCACATTGCCTGTTTCCTGTTCGTAGGCACCTTTTACTTCCTCTTCAGTCATATCTGCGGTACAAGGAATGGCGTCATGGAAATAATCGGCATGAGTCGTTCCGATATTGGGGATATCCATTCCGGCTTGTGCCCAGGCGGTAGCATAGGTGGAGTGGGTATGTACCACTCCACCTATTTCGGGGAATGCTTTATATAGAACTACATGGGTGGGAGTATCTGAAGACGGACGAAGAGAACCTTCTACCACGTTGCCGTCCAGATCTACTACAACCATGTCTTCAGCTTTCATATCATCGTATGATACGCCACTGGGTTTGATTACTACCAGACCTGTTTCACGATCGATGGCAGAAACATTTCCCCATGTAAAAATAACTAGTCCGTGTTTCACCAAATCCAGATTGGCACGGAATACTTTTTCTTTTAATTTTTCTAACATAATGAATAATTGGGTAATGTGGCAATCTGCTAATTTGTCAATTGGCAAATTATTGCATCGGCACATTATTTTAAAGTTTAAATTTCGGATCTTTTCTGTAGGCCTTATCATTAAATTTATAAAGATAAGCACCTCGTCGGGAACCTGATTTGTCTATCAAATCTGTTTTTTCAATGAAATCCATTTCGGCTACCCGCTTGCGGAAATTCCGCTTGTCCATCGGTTCGCCATAGATTGCTTCATATAGATTTTGCAACTGTGTCAGGGTAAACAATTCGGGCAGCAGGTTAAAACCAATTGGATTGTATGATGCTTTGTGCTTCATCAGTTCACGTGCTTTGGAAATCATGATCGGATGGTCGAAAATGAGCTGTGGCAGTTCGTCTATTTTTGTCCAATGGGCATTGTGCTGCTGCACTAGTTCCCTGTCATATTCATTTACATTGACTAAAGCATAATAGGCTACTGATATGACTCGTTCTCCCGGATCGCGCTCTAAGTCGCCAAATGTGCCTACTTGTTCCATATATACATTTTCCAATCCGGTCAGTTCTGCCAATACCCGTTTGGCGGCAGCGTCTACACTTTCGTCTTCTTGTACGAATCCTCCCATCAAAGACCATTTTCCCATAGCTGGTTCAAAATTTCGTTTTAGTAGAAGCAGTTTTAATTCTCCTTCGTCAAAACCGAAAATGATACAGTCTACAGATACATAGAATTTAGGGTTTATGTTATAATAGGTGGTCATGGTTTAGCGTCGGTTTAAAATTAACAGGCTGTATTCTTCAAGATAATTCAAAGCATACAGCCTTTAATTTATGGTTTACCAGAAATAAGCATAGAATAGTGCACAAAGCAGAACTACACCTAAAGAGGTAATAACATCCCATTTGTTCCAACTCTTTCTGATAAGTTCCTTGTAACTGCCGGTAAAGGTGATGGCTTCCACTTGTTTGGCGGTTGGAGCCGGAGTGAAGCATGATACAACAACCATTAACAACAAGAGGAATACAAGTAGCCATATTTCAAAAATAAGCCAGTTTGTCTGCCAAAACCAAGTTGTATTTTCCCAAAACCAGCCGGTCATCACATCTTTTCCGGTATTGGTGAGGATATTAGTCAGCAAACGGAGCATACCAATTAGGAAACCTACAATCATGGCTGTTTCACCGGCTTTCGGAGTGATTTTCTTGGAGAATATACCAAGTGCAAATACGGCTACCATTGCAGGTGCAAGGAGGGACTGTATGCCTTGCAGGTAGTCGTAAAGGCTGCCGAGGCTCATCATTACAGGAATCCATGCCATGCCGAGGATAACTACAACTATGGTGGCGATACGTCCTACCATAACATAAGTAGCTTCACTTTTGTTTTTAAACATGGGCTTGTAAAAGTCTTCTGTAAAAAGTGTGGCGCATGAATTAAAGAAAGCAGCCAGTGAAGCAACCAATGCGCAGATGAATCCGATAGTTACAATACCTTTTACACCGGCAGGCAGAACATCCTTTACCATTACAGCAAAAGCCGCATCTGTATTTGACATATCAAATTCACCTTTTGCAGCCAAGGCGGCAGCTACCATCCCCGGAATAAGAAACATGAAGACAGGCAGGATTTTAAAATAACCGGCTGCAATAGTACCTCTGCGGGCACGCTTCATTACCACATCATTATCTTCGCCTTTACGCTGTCCAAGTACACGCTGTACGATATGCTGGTCGGTACACCAATACCAGAAACCGATGATGGAAGCTCCGATAAATACCCAGAATCCAGGATAATCTTGATACATCGGGTCTGCTTCGGTCCAGTGAAACATATGGTTGGCACCATAAGCGTGTCCGTCTGCTCCTACATTCATGGCGCTACGCGCATGATCCATCATTTCTGTCCATCCTGTAGCAATATTACCGTCTCCCAAGGCTGACAGTCCCAGGAAAAGAACCAAGAAAGAACCGATGATTAAAATAGGGGTTTGAATAGCTGAGAGGGTCATTACTCCTTTCATTCCACTCAGTACGGTGAAGATGCCGGTCAAGACAATAAGTCCGATTGCCCCATACCAAAAAGGAAGTCCAAGTAAGAACTCCAAAAAGATACCTCCGGTATAGGCGGTTACACTCACTTTAGTAAGAATGTAGGCTATCAATGTGATGATAGAAAGCCATGAACCGGTACGTGGGGTATAACGGTATTTAAGGAAATCGGGCATGGTAATGATTTTGCCCATTTTATTGTTTAATAGTTGGTAGAATGGAACAAAAAGCCATCCTAGAAGAAGAATCATCCAACCTTGCATTTCCCAGTGTGCCATACCTACTCCGGATTTGGCACCGGTTCCTGCCAAACCTACCAGATGTTCCGAACCGATATTGGCTGCAAAGATAGCAGCACCAATGATGTACCATGGCTCACCTTTACCAAATAGATAATCTTCACTGCTTGCTCCTTGTTGCGAGCGTTTGTCTTTTTGTACAGAGCGCCATACCGCCCATATCACAGCTACAATGCCGACTGCCAGTATTGTCCAGTCCAGCCAGATGAATTCATGTGAATTCCAATTCATGATATTAAATATTTAAAGTTTAACAATTATTTTTCAACACCGAATTTAAAGATACATTGGCTGTGATAGGTCTGTCCCGGTTCCAGAATTACAGAAGGCCATTGTGATTTGTTGGGGCTGTCGGGATAGTGCTGTGTTTCCAGACAAACAGACGCGCGTTGCGGATAAGTAATTCCCTTTTTCCCTTTTACGGTTCCATCCAAAAAGTTGCCTGTATAAACTTGTATTCCCGGTTCATTAGTATATACTTCCAAAGTGATACCACTAGTGGGGCTGGTCAGTTTGGCAGCCAGCTGGTTGATATCGCCTTTCGTGTTAAGTACCCAATTATGGTCGAATCCGTTACCGAATTTTATTTGTTCGTTTTCAAAGTTAGTCACATCGGGGGCAATGGTTTTAGGAGTATTGAAATCAAATGGAGTTTCTGTTACTGCTATCATTTCTCCAGTGGTCATGAATGTGCTGTCAACGGGAGTGATGCTGTCTGCATTTACATAAAGAATATGGTCGGTGGCCGGATTGGCAGGGTTTCCACTCAAGTTGAAATAAGAGTGGTTGGTCATATTGATAACAGTCTTTTTGTCAGTTGTCGCTTCGTAATTTATGTCGATGGCATTGTCTCTTGTCAGTGCATAAGTAACAGTAGCGGTTACATTTCCCGGAAAATTGGCATCTCCATCCGGTGACTTCATAGTCAGTGTCATAGTACTGTCGTTTAATTGGTTTGCTTCATAAACTTGGTATTGCCATCCTTTAGGACCTCCATGCAGGCAGTGACCAAAATTATTTTGGGGTAATTGAATGGTTTCTCCATCCATTACGATGACTCCTTTATTAATGCGGTTGGCATAGCGTCCGATAGAAGCACCGAAGTCGCTTGGTATATTTTGGTAGTCAGCAATGCTGTCAAAACCCAGCACTACATCTTTTAGATTTCCGTTTTTGTCGGGGACCATGATAGATACAATACGTCCGCCAAAATTAGTTACGCATACTTCCATTCCGGCTGCATTCTTTAGCGTATACAGTTTGACAGGTTTTACGCCATCCACTATTGTTTCATAATTAGTGGGGTTTAATCCGGACTTTGTAAGTGTTTCTTGAGATTGTTTGGGAGCGCAAGCACTTAACAAGGTCAGTGCGATACCGGTTCCCAGAAAGGTTTTTTTCATGCTTTTCATGATATAAAAGTACTAATTAGTAATAGAGTATATGATTTTGGGTGTAAAAGTAACACTATTACTAATACATTGGATATGAAAAGAGTATGTTGTGCAACATAAAAGTGTATTTCCTACACTTTTATAGCATAAAGAAGAAAAAACCGCTTTGAATCCAAAGCGGTTTTTTCATATGTTAGCGAATTTGAGATCTTTTTTATACCAGCTTGCGAGAACCGTCACTGATGACTACATCGTAAACTTTGGGACTTCTTCCGAACTTCTCTTTGAATCTTTCTTTGGCAGTGGTGATGAATGTTTCGTATAGTTCATTTTTAACTAGGTTGATTGTACATCCACCGAAACCTCCACCCATGACACGTGAACCGGTGACACCGCAGTCGAAAGCAACATCATTCAAGAAGTCAAGTTCTTCACAGCTTACTTCATACAATTTACTCATGCCATAGTGGGTTTCATACATCTTCTGTCCTACGGTTTCGTAATCACCTCTTTCCAAAGCATCGCAAACATCAAGTACACGTTGGATTTCTTCAATGACGTATTCTGCACGCATATAGTCTTCTTCACTGATCTCGGCTTTTGCTTCCTGCAACATTTCCATTGTACAATCACGTAAAAATTCTACATGAGGATGTTTTTTCTGGATGGCGGCTACAGCAGCTTCGCAGCTTTGGCGACGTTTATTATAAGCAGAAGAAGCCAATTCGTGTTTGACTACCGAGTCAACCAATACCAATCGGTAACCTTCCGGTTTGAACGGGAAGTATTGATATTCCAATGAGCGACAGTCCAAACGGATCAAACTACCTTCTTTTCCGAATACAGATGCAAATTGATCCATAATACCGCAATTTACACCACAATAATTATGTTCTGTTGCCTGACCTACCTTGGCTAATTCAAATTTATCTATTTTGTTGTCACCGAAAAGTTCGTTGATAGCGAAAGCATACGTACTTTCCAATGCAGCAGATGAAGACATACCTGCACCCAAAGGTACGTCACCCGCAAAAGCAGTGTCAAAACCTTTCACATCTACACCACGTTTGATCATTTCACGGCAAACGCCGAAAATATATCTTGCCCAACTGGCTTTAGGGGCATCTTCTTCGTTCAAGCCGAATTCTACATAGTCTTTTAGATCAATAGAATAAGCACGTACCTTATCAGTACCATTAGGTTTGATTTCAGCAATCATACCTTTATCTACTGCTCCGGGAAAGACAAAACCACCGTTATAGTCGGTATGTTCTCCAATAAGGTTAATACGTCCGGGTGATGCATATACTGAACCTGTTGTGCCATCAAAATGTTTGATGAAGCGACTTCTTACAT
>OHLH01001455.1_pt1 | contig 11610 bp, 8 predicted proteins | sample 1569061 | NCBI WGS metagenome assembly OHLH01 (sample SAMEA3879603, study PRJEB24766) | human gut metagenome | biome: human-associated habitat; feature: feces | place: USA | collected 1985/1987
GGATGAGCGAAGCGAACCTCCAGAGGCTCCACCTCCGCCTGGGCGTGTCAACAAATTACTTGCATTTTTTTGAATGTCACTAAATTGCTTTAAGAGAAAAAGCTTCGGAAAAAGGAATTGTGGAATGCTTGCTGACGCAATCTTTCCAAGCGCTTTCTTCGTGACTCAAAATGGAGATTTCATGGGAGGACATATCCTTGAATTTATCGCAAACCTTTTCAATTATTGAAATCTCCTGCTCACTGAACAGCGACAAGTCTGGTTTTTCACTTCCGTGTAGAATAATGCCTTCAAACTCTCGTATGGATTTCGGCACTTGGCGGACAGCATCGAATTCACTGAAAACCCTGTCCCATCTTTCCGGTACGGGACCAAATTCTATGGCTTTATATGAAAGTCCGGTCAAAGCCATACCGCGTTCACGGTATGCTGCAAAGTCAATGTAAAACAGCATTTTGTTCATCTTCGTACACCACAAATCTCCGCATTTATACAATATGAACAACAGGATATTTTTGAGCCTGGACAAGGATTCAGGCGCATAGCCGTTCACGGCACCTCTTTTATGCAGAAACACACGCGATTCTTCAAAACTATCCAACAAAGACCTTTCGCCTTCATCAAACGCAGCTTTGACCTTTTTGCTGATCTTTTCAACTTCTTGTTTTGATAAGAAATTCTTGGAGTTCTCCACGAGATCAAGCATGACTTCAGGTTTCATTATACTTCTGATCATTCGCCCGTTTGAGACACTCGGAACCTCCCCTTGCTCATAAAGCCGCCATTGATTAGAGCCAAAACCAAGAATGGAAGACATTGACGCACAAGACAATCCATACTTTTCTCGAAGCCCGATTATTTCATCCGGATAGGGTATCCCAAATTTTTCTCGGTAGCTGTTATACACTTGTGCGAGACTTGCGCCGTCCTGATCGGTTGTAGTGAATTCCTCTCCGGTGTCATCACAAATCCAATATTGAGCGACATATTCAAATTTTTCTTTTCGATATGTCACTTCGCGAGTTTCATGCATTAATGTGCAAGTGCCTCCGGTAAATGGACTTTTCATACGCCTTGTTTATTCTTGAAAGGATAATTCATCGGGTACTCTGCAACGTGAAATGATATGCATATAGTATGCATTCCGTTGAGCCCCATTGTTATCTTAATATAAACTTCCTTATCATGTACATCTTTGCCGAAGACCCACATATCCATACAATTATGAAGTGTGTCAGCAATGGGGCCTTCGCTATAGTCTTCAATCTCTATCGTCTTGACAACTTGCAGACGCTCCAATTCCGTAATGTTCAAATCCAAAAGCGTCTGGATGTTTTTACCCCTGTCATTTCGGAAAATAATTCCGAATATCTCCATTTTAACTCTGAATTGTTTCAGAAATATCTCTACATCCTCCTGCGTCGCCATAACTATATTGATTTACGGCAAAGTTACAAAATATATTGATATCACAAAGTAATATAACTATAAAGTTGTATATCAAAAAAAACAAACCAGTCGGGACGCGGCCACGGGTAAATCCGTAACTCACTGATAATCAGATAGCAATTTAACAAGGGCGTGGAAACGCAGTCATTTTTTGGCCACATTTCCACGCCCCATTTTGATAACCCCTTGCAAATCAACCTCTTGCAAACCCGCAGCGTGGCCGCGTCCCGCCACCCCATCAGATGGAGGGCCAAGATTTGGTGGAGGGAGGCACATGTCACGGAAAAAACACCGGGAAAGACCAGGTGGCGGAAGAAGCCCCGGCGGAGGTGGAGCCTCTGGAGGCATGGTCGCCCATGACCTTGTGAATGGGTGGCAGGCGACAGCCTGACGGGATGAGCGAAGCGAACCTCCAGAGGCTCCACCTCCGCCTGGGCGCGAGTAAAAAGCCAACATGGGGCGTGGCGCATAAGTCTTTCTTTTATAACGAATTAGCTGTTTTCAGAGTTAGTAAAACATCAACTCTGAAAACAGCGTACTATCTAATAGCCAACGATTTACGCGCCACACCGAAAATCGAACGCGCGGCTCCATGTCGGGGCCAATCAACACCAGAACTCGCCGGAACGCGTAAAAAATTCACCGCCCCACCACCGGGAAGGGTGACGGGGCGTGACAAAAGGTGACTTGAAAACCTCAACTACTTCAGCCAAGTGGCGAGCTTATCCTTCGCTACCAGGTAGTAGACTGCAATGCCGATCCAGCTGGTGAGGACTAGCAATACGATGACGACGATCTTCTTGACCGGGTCAACATTGAGATTCCAGATTTCGATGGCGGCCTTGATGGTAAGGACCACGCCTATAATCTAAATAATAAATCCTATCATAGCAATAAAAATTAATTTTTGCCTGCCAGAATGTCTTCAGGAATGGAATCACAGCGACGATAAACGCAGATGTCGCGATTCGGCACCTGGGTTGTCTTGGTGGAAACCGTCTGCGGACCGGAAGTGGTGCCGGTGGAAATCCATGTCATGGAATCAGCCGTCACCGTCGTCACGATATAGTCGGATGCCCAGAAACCTGAATCATGATCATACCATCCGCTGATGATGTTCTGACCCTTGTCCTCCTTGTAAACAAGAGAAAAATTGCCGGTCAGATGACGGGAATACGGGGAATCGACATTCTGATAGATTTCGAACGTATTCTCCTTGCTGTCAAGCACAATGTAGCTGTACACGCCCTCCGGAATCTGACCATAGCTCCAGCTCTCCAGCTTCCATGTGCCGGTAATCTGGTACAACGCAATCTCCGGATCAGAGTCATCCTCATAGGTGTGATCCTTTTCGCACGAGTACATCACCGCAGACGCAGCAAGCACAGCAAATATTGCATTAAAAAATTTCATATCCTTAAAAATAATCAATCAACTTTATATTTCAAAACCAATGTTCTCTGCGAAGGCTTCGCATCGATACCGTCCAGAACAACCGACGCACTCCCCTCCGTATCAGGCAACGCGCTCCGGTCCAATGTCAGGACAATGTCCCCCTCTCCGGAAGGCGCGATCACCGCAGGATCCGTCCTGAACTTCAGCCAGGCCGGGCAAAATCCCGGCAAGACGCTCAATGTCAATGCTTTCGTTCCGGTGTTCACGCAGGCTATCCTCTCCACGACACGCTCATCAGAAGAGGAAACATTGAAAACAACCTCATTGCGCTTGCACGCAAGCGGGCCGATCTTCACATTGAAACCCGAAGGCATTGAACCCGGAAGGACATTCACGAGCAGCGACAGCTTGGCCGCAGGCACCGTCGAACCGCTGATATAGACGTACAACGTGCGCTCCTGGAATCCTATGCGTCCGGCAGGATGGAAAAAGGCATTGACCTTTCCCTCCGATCCTGGAGCAACGGGCGACGAGTCGTAAAGCACTGTGACACAGCCGCAAGACGAAGTCACCTTCGTTATGGAAACCGGAGACTTGCCGGCATTGGCAAAAACGAATGAGACCGGAACCGCCGATGCATCCTCGCGGACATCCCCGATATCGGCCTTCGCAAAATGGAACTTGAGAGGACTGTCAGTCAGCACGGCAGGCGATGCCAAGGAATCCAGGACATGTTCAGGGACAATGATTCCCTGTGCCGATGCCACAACTCCGGCAAAAACCAAAAATGCAGATATGAGCAGCTTCCTCCCCATTCCATGACAATGCTACAGCCAACCGGTTCCGCCTGCAATTCTACGCACGGTAATAGCAGCAGTCTGCTTCTCACTTGCGCCGGAAGACACCGTGAACGTAGTGCTGCCTTCCCTGAGGCCCTTGAAAGTAATGACTCCGCCATTTACCGTCGCCTCTGCAACGGTAGGATCAGCGACACTTACGGTAAACGTAGTGGTCTCCCCGTTCTTGAATGAACGACGTACATCCTTCGCACAGAGCTCGCCCGGAGCGACATACACGTTGGTAAGTTTCATCGGAACGCCATTGGCATTGTCCTCGATATTGCGCAGGAGAGTCGCGGCATTGATGACGCCGGATCCCATCTTGCCCTTGTAGCGGCCTTCCAGGTCCACAATCTCCGGACAGGTGTTGCCGAGGGTGGCATTGAGATAATTATACTGTTTCTTGCCTGTAAGATGCGAGTCGATGTCACTTACGGACTTCTTCAGCAGTTCACGATATTGCTCCGCGCTGAAATGCTTGTGGAGTTTCGCCGCATAAGAAAGTCCGAGAGCAGCCACGCCGGAAACGTGAGGGCAAGCCATGGAAGTTCCCTCCATATAGCCGTATCCCTTTCCGTTGCTGGCCTCAGGGGTCAATGTCGACAAGATGCCGCCTTTCGCACCATGATAATCGGTATCTCCGCCTGGAGCGGCGATGTCAGTACCGGGGCCGAAATTGGTATAGGTGGACGGAGTGAAGTCGCCACATACGGAAGCCACCGAGATGAAATCCCTGTAAGCTCCAGGATATGAAGCCATTGCAGCATACTCATTGCCGGAGGCGAAAATCACGAGACCGCCGTCGATCACACCGTCAGGAGAACCTGCATTGTGGATGAAATATTCGAAAGCCTCTTTCTCCAGCGGCTGGGCTTTCTCGAAATCTTCGTCATCGTAATACTTGGTCGGGGTATAATTGAACGGATCTGACAATGCAGAGTTATAGCCCCAGCTGCACTGGAGAATCACGGCGCCGTTGTCAGCAGCATATTTGATGGCGCGGACCTCATTAGGAATGGTCACGCCGCCGCTTCCGGCGAAAATCTGAAGAGACATTATCTTGACGCCCTTCTCGCCCTTCGCCTTGTCACCGCCGGCGATACCGCTCACGCCGATGCCGTTGTTGTTGGCAGCGGCAATGATTCCGGCCACATGAGTTCCGTGGCCTGTGTCATTGACATCGTTCCATGTGATGATACCGCTGTTATGCACGAAATTATATCCGTGGACATCACCGGCATAGCCGTTTCCGTCATTATCCTTACCGGAAAGGTAAACCTCATCCGGGTTGGTCCACATGTTGTCAACCAAGTCAGGATGACTCCACATCACGCCCTCATCCATGACGGCCACGATGATGGATTCATCTCCGGTGCATTTCTTCCATGCCTCGACACATCCTGCATCAAGACCAGCGACAAGATGATTGATTTCGTCACCTCCCGGAAGCGAACCGGAGTTGCTGTAATTCCACTGGTATCCGGACTCAGGATCATTGAAATAACCTGACGCTAGAGCCTTGTAAGAGGAAAGCGGAACAGCCTTGGCCGTAGAAGTGCGCTTCAGCTCTTTACTGTACTCGACGGTGGAAAGTTCACCGAGAGACGCAAGACGCTCTGCGACATCCTTCACGTCAGCATCAGGAGAAAATCTTACTACATACCACAGGTGAAGACCGGATTTCCTGGTCTTTTCTTCAGTCTTTCCATTGTACGGGAACACTCTTTCCAATGTGCAGCCGCCAAGATATGACAGCAATTCGTCCACTGAATGTATGCCGGTGGTTTCCAACACATTGGCACGTCCGCCGGCCTTGGTAGCACATGCCTGATCGAGCAGACCGGACACTTCAGGACGGAACTTGACCATGATCTCGCCATCCTGCGCCCCGTCCGGGCTGTTCACGATGACAGCACGAGCGGCTTCACCGCCGACAGGCTTCACCACTTCCTTCTCGTTGCAGGCAGAAAGTCCCGCAGCCATTGCCAGTGCAATGAATATATATCTGTACTTCATTTTCATAACCGCTCTTTACTTGTCCTCCACATAATCCGCCGGTTTCTTGAGCGGATATGCCTCATAATAGTAGTTCATATTCTCAGGAACATTGGTGAAACCAGGCCTCTTACCCTCGAAATTGTTGATGTCTCCGGACTGATTGAAAACGATGGTCTCAGGATCCCACTCCATAAGATGCGGATGATAGAGAATCCATTCAGGAAGCTCACCTTCAAGGACATTGAGGTTGATTCCGAAGAACTTCAAGTTAGGCATGACCTTAGGCTTGCCGATAAGGTTGTAGTGGGCAGGATTGTTCTTTCCGTCAGGAAGAGTGTCATTGGCCGCACGTATATCCTCCTCCGTATAAACCTTGTCATAATCTTTCATGTCAGGAAGTTTTCCGTAGATGTAGTTGTATGACAGGCGCAGATATTCAAGCTTGTCCCAGTACAGGAGACGTTTAGGGAACTCGCCCACGAAGCCGCCCCACTCGGAAAGGTCATAGTTCGAATTCTTCATGTCCAACACGACCACCCTTCTGTTCGAAGCTGCATCCAGCGACTTCAGATTAGGGAAATTCTCCGGCGTAATGATATCAGGGAATTCATTGAAGTTGTTGGAGACAATGCCGAGGAACTCAAGATTCTTCAAGTTCTTGAAGCTGTCGTCAATCTTCACGAGACCGAGAGCCGTCATCTGGAGCCTCTTAAGCTGCGTCATCTTGGAAATATACTCTCCGGTCGAAAAATTACGTCTGTACCAGTCACCGTTACTGAAGAACTCGACGTCTTCGCATTTGCGCAGGAACTGGATTTCGTATGGAATACCGTCCATCGTCTGGAAGAACGAGAACTTGATGGAGCGCACGCGGCCCTTCTTGTCCTCGGTGTAACCCTTGTTGCCTTTCTCCCACAATGTCAGGAATGTCCAATGATCCATGGACTCGCCCTCGAACTCACTGATGTCGAATCCAAGGCTTCTGGCGCAGCCTACGACTGCAAGAGAATCGCCTCGACGGCTGTCCTCAATCTCCTCTGCAGCAACCTGTTTCACGGAGAGCTTGTCATTCTTCGCAAGCTCCGAACCGTCCTTGGCCTTGAAGGAAAGCAATGCCTCTCTCTCTGACGGACGGGTATTGTTCTCCCATCTGAGACGCAGTTTCACTGTCCTCGGACGTGAACCCCTGTCCAGTTCGAAGTCATAATCCTGGAGCTGGACCCATTCCTTGTCGGCTGTCACGGTAGGGACGAAGTCCACATTGGCAGTAACCTCGACATCGATATAACGCTTCTTGTAATCCTCATAACTAGGAACGTCCACCTCCGTCTTGTTCAGCACGATCATCTTCTCATAACCTGTCTGGACGACACGGATATCCGCCGTCTTGTTGGACTTGGACATGAAGCGCACGATACCCTCGCGGGTCTTGTCTGCAAGCAATGTAGTGTCAATGACAATTTCGCAATCTGTCGAGCCAATGCCGTTCGACGGGGAAATCGAAATCCACGGAGATGTGGAATTCGCTGTCCAGCCATCCTCGGCGTCAATATGAATCACCTCGTTTCCACCCTCTGCCCCGATTGTAATCGTGCTGGAGCTGACTCCGAAAGAAACTGTCGGAGTCTCCTCTTTGCAGGCCGACATGAAAGACACGGCCGCAAGAGCTGAAATCAGAATCAATGTTTTTCTATATCTCATAGTTCCAACGTATTAAAGTTTAAGGGCCTCATCACATCCCCTGATATCCTGACCAGGAGAATACATGAGATTGAACCATCCCGACTTGATATATGAGCAGACAGCGCTGACATCGATGGAGATGTTAGGATTGTCCTGGATATCAAGATTGTAAATCATATACGAAAGCTCGTCTGTCACCACGCGGATATCATTGGAACCAAGGTACAATGCCCTGAGTCCCGCAAGCGCCTGACCGATTCCGGCAGGCCAAGTCCTCATGCACCTGTCGCCGTCCGCATCGCGCTGATGACGGAAAATGAACACTGACAGATACTGGTTGTTCACAGCCGTATATGGGAAATAATCGAACCTGTTGTAGCTCATGTCAATGCCAGAGAGGTACGGGAACGTAAGGCTGTCGAATTCATCCGGAAGCGACTTGAGCTTGTTGTATGCCATGCTGATGGTGGTAGTACGGTAAGTGTACTTGCCCTCGATGGCCTCCTTGGAAATCTTCTCCATGCCGTTTCCGTCGATTTTCAGATAAGAAATGGACGAACTGCTGGTACCTAACAGCTGTACAGGCAATTCCTTCAGCTTGTTGTAGGAAATGTCGAAAGTAGCTGCCTTGATTCCCCTGTAGGCATCACCATGCTCCACAGATGCAATCTGGTTCTTGGAGAAATCCACTGTCCCGACCTGATATGCAGACTTGGCGTCGAAGATGTCCGGCAGTTCGGTGAACTTGTTGCCTGAGAAGTTAACTTCCTCTGTCTCAGCATTGTATGCAAGGAAATTACCCTTCTCGTCACGCGGCAGGGAGGTCAATTCATTGTCGCTCGCCATGAACTGCACGAAGAACTGGTCTTTGCTGAACGGAGCAGTGAAACTCTTCAGTCCGCAGCCCTGGATGACCAGGACGGAAAGACGAGGGATGTTGCTCAGGTCCGGCATGTTGTCAATCCTCTGGTTAGGGAAATACAGAAGCTGGATCGTCTTGCCGGCAGGTCCGTTGTTGATGGCTGAAATACCTTCCTCCATAGAAGAAATGGCCGTGTTCACATTGAACGAATATGTGAGCGAAGTCAGTTTCGGACAAGTCGCGAGACCCTTCGGGAATTCAGTGAGTTCCGTGCAGGCGAAAATCTCGACATCGGTCAATGCCGTAAGTCCGGACATGTCAGCAGGGAATGTCTTTATCGGGCTGAAGGCAATGGTGATATGCTCCAGGTTCTTCAGCTGGTTTATTTCATCCGGAAGAGAAACGATGTCGGTAGCATTGACCTCAGGCTTGTACATTACCGGCATACGCTCGCTCAAGCTCTTCACGCTCGGCTTCACAGGGTCGCCCGCGATCTCGAAAGACTGCTGGAGCTCCTTGGAGAAACGTGAACGAGGGTCACGTGTACCGATGGTCAGCCTTCTGTCAGCCTCATGGTCCTCAGGGGTGAAATAAGTAAGTTTGCGTCCGGTCGTGACGGTGGTACCGCCTGCGGCAGCATTGTAACCGATGATTCCCAATGTGAGTTTACGCAATTCCGTCAGTTTGGCGATTGCGGCAGGCATTGCACCTTTCGCTCCGGTACCGGTGAGATCCAGGGATGCGACACGTCCGTTTCCGAGAATCTGGACTCCGGTGTTCGCCGTCCATGCGTCCACATCGCAGTTGAACTCCCACTTGATTCTCCAGTTAGGTCCGTCAAGCGCCTCCCAGATTTCACGGAGAGCCAGGGCATCCTGGACATGGCCTGATGTAGTATGAAGTGTGATAGGGACATCAGCATCAGTCTCCTGATTGTCCTTTACAACGAATTCATTTTCAGCGACATTGGTAGACGTTTCATAGACCTTCCTGAAATAGTCGAAGTAGGTCCTGAATTTCGTGACGGTATATGTGCCGCCTTTCAGGGCCACGAGGGTGTCACTGACACAGATGCCGGAAACATAGTCCGGGTCAGCAGCCTTCTCCCCGTCCACGAACTTATGGGTTACCTCAATGTTCGTGATTTCGGTTATTTCACCGGTGTTCTTGTTCTTGACCGTGAGGTCCACCGACTGGATGCCGTAGAACGGATGCTCGTCCGCACCGTCCTTGCCGGCCTTCGTGCCGACAATCTCGGACAAGTCCTTGACCAGACGGAATTTCGCCCAGCCGCGGTCCACTACATTCAGTGCAATGTCTTCCGAGACAATGCCGTTCGGTTTCACATCCAGGACGACCGTTTCTGATGGAGAGCCGACCAGGACGGAATTATCCAGACCATCATAGATCTCATAAGCCGTCATGGTGTACTTACCTGCAATCAGACGGATTTTCGCCGTCTGGAGTCCCCATTCGGAAAGGTTCTTGTCCACAGCCTCTACGACTGCGACCGGTGTGATAATGTCATTGTCTTGACTGCGCAATGTCACCCTTATTTTGGCTGCATCACGCAGATATTCAAGTTTGTCGCCGGCCTTGGTGTACGAGCCTTTCTTGAAAAGATGGAACTGCACGTAACCATAGCCTGGCTCCGATACCGGCTCCGCCTCATCGGTGCACCCCGTAAAGAGCAGCACCGACGAAAGCAACGCCAGAATCAGTAGAGTCAGATTTCGTTTTTCAAACTTCATGTTGAATATTTTGTTATGTTTTTTTACCCGGGATTATTTCTTTACAATCACCAGAGTTGCGACAGCTTTGCCTGCATTTTTATCAGCAATCGTCTTATAGAAATGAACGAATACCGTTCCTGTGAAATTCTTGCTGACAGGATTTGTGCCTGGGTCATTGAAGAACTGAGCCTGATTGATAGAAAGGCCATTAATAGACGACGCACCGACATAGAGGCTGGTAGATTCTACATTCTTCTCATCCCAGTTTCCTTCATAAGCCTCGAATTTATATAGCTTATCCATACCTGAAACAGGATAGTAGCCTTCGCCAAGACCCTTAGGAGCGAATTTCAGGGCACCGGCAGGTCGTCCCGTTGTCATAACGATAGACGCTTCACTAATCTCTGCTACATAAGCATTGTCATCGCAGGAACCTGGTTTGACATCGCTAGGTTTCTTTCCGCTGAATCCCGCATAATCTGCGAATTTGACTGTCTTTACATTGGCCATGGACGCACCCCACTGCACCATGAAGTCATCAGCTACCGCATGTCCGCTCTGGGTTACCTTGAATCCGAACTGTGAAGTACAATTACCCCATTCATCGAAATGTTCCGAAATTACAAGTGTTTTGGAAGCAGGCAATACGATGACATAAGCTACACGGTTTGCCGCCGCTGTATTGTTCTCTACAGAGACGTCCAATTTACCTTTCTTGTCATCACTGATCTTCACCCAAGCTCCGGAAGTAACCTGAGCCGGAGTACCATCTTTAACCTCAACTATATAGACTGAGTACTGCATATTCTTGGCCTTCACAGATACGCTGCTCGATTTTTCGGTCGTAACATTGCCAGGAGTCCAAGGATCTGTTTTCTGGACAAAAAATCCATCATCCGTAAAATTCATACCGGCAGACCATTGTCCAACCAGATTGCTAGGGTCGAACATCACGACATCCTCACCAAGACCGGCATAGGTAACAGGGAACTCCACAGGATTGTTGCCCTCCATATCGGTAATCTTTATCATCTTGGAAAACTCGTATGGAATCTTATCTTCCTTGATAAAGAGCTGAGCTGCCTTGAAGTCTACGCTGTCAGCCTTTCCGGAAAAACTATCGGCATCTGCATTATTCACCCGCATCTTAAGTTCCTCAGGCAACTCTGCCACCTTCCATTCATAATTGGCCACGATGCCGAATGCAATATAACTTGTGCTTCCCCACTCGTCGGCAGTCAATTCCAGATTGTCGACTTTTTTATATGTAGAACCCCAGTCTGTAGAAGCATACATCTTCACGACACGCTCCTTAGGAGAACGTGTAATCTGGAAGACAGTCTGGGTCTTTTCACCCATTGTCATGTCAATCTTGGCCACTTCAGCCTCAAAACCGAGACCTGCATCACCGATTTTCACCTTGACGGTCACCTCACCGGCCTCACCGGCTACCTGTGCTGTCTCCACACCTTTGTCATCGAACATGCACCATGTGGTCTTGTCAATGGTAAGTTTCCAATCTGCTTCAGCCGTGAAAGTCAACTCTTTGGACTCTCCGGCAGCTATCTCGACTTCCTGTACTGCAGGAAACTGCGGTTCTTTTTCCTTCTCGTTTTCTTTGGAACAAGACATCATCGCTGCGACAGCAGCG
>OHLH01001457.1_pt1 | contig 11595 bp, 7 predicted proteins | sample 1569061 | NCBI WGS metagenome assembly OHLH01 (sample SAMEA3879603, study PRJEB24766) | human gut metagenome | biome: human-associated habitat; feature: feces | place: USA | collected 1985/1987
GATAAGGAAATGATGTACAAGGCAAACTTCTGCTTGCGCACAGCAATCCGTATCCTGAAACCGATCAAGAACTTCACTGCCAAAAATGCTGATGAAGTCTATGAACAAATCAAAGCTATCAGCTGGGAAAACATCCTGGATGTGGAGAAAACATTTGCTGTAGATGCCGTTGTGTTCAGCGAAGAATTCCGTCACTCTAAGTTTGTATCTTATAAAGTAAAAGATGCCATTGTAGATTATTTCCGCGAGAAATTCAACAAACGTCCGTCCGTACGAATCAACCGCCCGGATGTACTGCTGAATATACACATTGCACAAACCACGTGTACGCTTTCACTCGACTCATCGGGTGAGTCACTACACCGCCGCGGTTATCGTCAGGAAGCGGTAGAGGCTCCGTTGAACGAAGTACTGGCTGCCGGAATGATCCTCATGACGGGCTGGAAAGGAGAATGTGATTTGATTGATCCGATGTGTGGTTCGGGTACCATCCCCATTGAGGCGGCACTGATTGCACGTAACATTGCTCCGGGAGTATTCCGTAAGGAATTTGCTTTTGAGAAGTGGAATGATTTCGACCAGGATTTATTCGATACGATTTACAACGACGACAGTCAGGAATGTGAGTTTACACATAAGATATACGGATACGACAATAATCCGCAGGCCAACGAAATAGCAACGCACAACATCAAGGCAGCAGGTGTATCGAAAGACATTGTCTTGAAGTTGCAGCCCTTCCAGCAGTTTGAACAGCCGGCGGAAAAGTCCATGATTATCACCAATCCGCCTTATGGGGAACGTATTTCTACCAATAATCTGCTGGGACTGTACCAGATGATAGGCGAGCGTCTGAAACACGCTTTCACCGGAAACACGGCATGGGTGCTCTCTTATCGTGAAGAGTGCTTCGACCAGATAGGACTGAAACCGACTGCCAAAATACCTCTGTTCAACGGTGCACTGGAATGTGAATTCCGTAAATACGAGATTTTCGACGGTAAATACAAGGAATTCAAGAAACAGGAAGGCGAAAGTGAAGAGGGAGAAGACTCTAAAGAATCAGGCTTCAAACCGAAAGAAGGACGGGAGTTCAGACCAAGAGAATCACGTGAATTCAGACCGAGAGAACCCCGCAAATCAGGAGAATTCAGATCCAGAGATGACAAGCCAAGGGAATTCAGACCAAGAGACAGTAAACCCCGGGAGTTTGGTTCGAGAGAAGACAGGCCCAGAGGGGAATTCAAGCCAAGGGAATTCCGCAAGGATGGAGACAGGGAAAGAAAACCGTTTGACAGAGAACGTCGTCCGGGAGGAAACGGGGAGTTCAAGCCGAAAAGGGAGTTTAAACCGAGAAAGCGGGAAGAGGGAGAGTAAGTTGCTGAGAGACAGTTTGAGGTGCCAAATTTTCACCTCAAACAAAGGAGGTGTTAGATACTCTGCCTTTGCCAAGCTGAGTGCCGCCGTACAAGTGAAAAGTACACCAATGGGCAGAATAGAAGTGAAAGGTTTTAGAAAAGAGAATGACTAACAAAAGACTATGAACATGAAGATAATCAGTAAATGGATGGGAGTGGTATTATTGGCATCATCCGCTCTCTTCACAACGAACGTTATGGCACAAGATTTAAAGAAACCGACGCTGGAAGACCTGATCCCCGGCGGAGAAACCTATCGCTTTGCAAAAAGCCTGTACGGACTGCAATGGTGGGGAGACACGTGCATCAAGCCCGAAATAGACTCTTTGTTTGCAGTGAACCCTAAAACAGGAAAGGAAACCCTACTCCTGACGCGTGAGAGAATCAACCAAGCACTGGAACAGGAAAAACTGGGTAAACTGAGTCATTTATATCAGGTGAGCCTGCCTTGGGCTGAAAAGACTCAGTTGCTTATCACCCTGCCCGGTAATTATATCGTTTACGACTGGAAAGCGGATAAAATCATCAGCAAACAAGCCTTGCCAGAAAAGGCAGCCAATGAGGATTATAATACCGTAAGCGGCCATATTGCTTACACTCTGAATAATAATCTTTATGTCAACGATCGCGCCGTAACCAACGAACCGGAAGGGATCGTATGCGGACAAAGCGTACACCGTAACGAGTTCGGCATCAGCAAAGGAACTTACTGGAGTCCGAAAGGTGACTTGCTCGCCTTCTACCGCATGGATGAAAGCATGGTAACACAATATCCGTTAGTGGACATCACCGCACGGGTGGGCGAATTGAACAATGTACGTTACCCGATGGCAGGTATGACGAGCCACAAAGTAACTGTAGGCATCTACAATCCCGAAACGCAGAAGACAATTTATCTGAATGCAGGTGATCCTACCGACCGTTACTTCACCAATATAAGTTGGGCACCGGATGCCAAAAGCCTTTATCTCATAGAGCTGAACCGTGATCAGAACCATGCCAAGCTATGCCAGTACAGCGTAGAAACAGGCGAACTGATAGGAACTCTTTTTGAAGAGACACATCCCAAATACGTAGAACCCCAGCACCCCATCGTATTCCTGCCGTGGGACAACAGCAAGTTTATCTACCAAAGCCAACGCGACGGCTTCAACCACCTGTACCTCTATGGCACAGACGGTAAGCTGGTCAAGCAACTGACTTCCGGCAACTGGCTTGTGCAAGATGTGCTTGGCTTCAACAGTGGAAAGAAAGAAATCATTATAGCTTCCACGGAATATTCCCCGTTGCAAAGCAACCTCTTCAAAGTAAGCATAGCAACAGGCAAACGTAGCCCGCTAGGCACACCGGAAGGTATACACCACGGCACACTGAGTGCAAGCGGCAGTTACCTTATAGATACCTATTCCAGCCCTGAAGCGCCACGCAGCATCAATCTCATCGCCACACAAAACGGGAAAAGCATCAATCTGCTGACAGCAGAAGATCCATTCAAGGACTTCACCATGCCGAGCATCGAAGTAGGCACCATCAAAGCTGCCGACGGTGTGACTGATCTTTACTATCGTCTCATAAAACCTGCGGACTTTGATCCGAATAAGAAATACCCCACCATTGTCTATGTATACGGTGGACCGCACGCCCAAATGGTCACCGGCGGTTGGCAGAACGGTGCACGTGGCTGGGATATCTACATGGCCAACAAAGGTTACATCATGTTCAGCCTCGACAACCGTGGAAGTGACAACCGCGGACTGGAATTTGAAAATGCTACTTTCCGACATCTTGGCATTGAAGAAGGAAAAGACCAGGTAAAAGGTGTGGAATTCCTGAAAAGTCTGCCTTATGTAGATGGCAACCGCATCGGTGTGCACGGCTGGAGTTTCGGTGGTCACATGACTACGGCATTGCTGCTCCGCTATCCCGAGATATTCAAGGTAGGCGTTGCAGGTGGTCCGGTCATCGACTGGGGATATTATGAAATCATGTACGGAGAACGCTATATGGATACCCCACAGAGTAATCCGGAAGGGTACAAAGAGTGCAACCTGAAAAACCTTGCCGGCAATCTGAAAGGACATCTGCTATTGATCCATGATGATCATGACGATACTTGTGTACCTCAACATACACTTTCGTTCATAAAGGCTTGTGTGGATGCACGCACATATCCGGACCTGTTTATCTATCCCACACATAAGCACAATGTCAGGGGACGTGACCGGGTACATCTACATGAAAAGATAACCCGTTATTTTGAAGAACATCTTTGATGTACAATTTACCATTTACAATGTACAATTTAGTGCATGAGTAAAATGGTAAAGCACAGAAGAAGAGAAAGAAATGTAAATTGTTAATTGTACTTTAATTGTACTTTGTAAATTGTAAATTGTAAATGAAACCATGAAAGTATTATTATTAGGAAGTGGTGGCCGCGAGCATGCCCTGGCATGGAAAATAGCCCAAAGCCCGAAAGTAGAGAAACTTTTTATCGCCCCCGGTAATGCCGGCACCAGTGCGGTAGGTGAGAACGTATCCATCAAGGCAACCGATTTCCCTGCCTTGAAAGCCTTCGCTTTAGAACAAAAGATAGACATGATCGTGGTAGGTCCCGAAGATCCGCTGGTAGAAGGTATCTACGACAGCTTTACCGGAGATGCCTCCACCCAACATATTGCCATCATCGGCCCTACAGCTAAAGGTGCGCAACTGGAAGGCAGCAAAGAGTTCGCCAAAGGCTTCATGGAACGTCACGGTATTCCCACCGCCCGTTACAAAAGCATCACTGCTGCTAATCTGGACGAAGGCCTTGCTTTCCTCGAAACCCTCCAAGCTCCCTACGTGCTGAAAGCCGACGGTCTATGCGCCGGAAAAGGTGTGCTCATTCTCCCTACACTGGAAGAAGCCAAGCGGGAACTGGAAGAAATGCTCGGCGGTATGTTTGGCCAGGCCAGCGCCACAGTTGTTATCGAAGAATTCCTCAGCGGTATAGAGTGCTCCGTATTTGTGCTGACAGACAGTAAGAACTATAAGGTTTTGCCTGTTGCCAAAGATTACAAACGCATCGGTGAAGGCGATAAAGGCCTGAATACCGGTGGCATGGGAAGTGTAACTCCTGTCCCCTTTGCCGACGAGGTATTCATGGAAAAGGTACGTACCCGCATCATCGAACCTACCATCCGCGGATTGCAGGAAGAAAACATCCTTTACAAAGGCTTCATCTTCCTCGGCCTGATCCGTGTGAAAGGTGAACCAATGGTGATAGAATACAACGTCCGTATGGGCGATCCGGAAACAGAAAGCGTCATGTTGCGTATACAAAGCGACTTTGTAGAACTTCTGGAAGGTGTACGCGATGTCAACCTCGACACCAAGACATTGGTGATGGACCCACGGACAGCCGCCTGTGTCATGCTTGTCAGCGGTGGATACCCCGAAGCTTACGAAAAGGGCAAAGTGATGACCGGGTTTGAAGCAGCCACGGACAGTATCCTCTTCCATGCCGGAACCGCAATGAAAGACGGACAAGTGGTAACGAACGGCGGACGCGTGATTGCCGTATGTTCGTATGGTGAAAACAAGGAGGAAGCCCTTGCCAAAAGTTATAAAGTAGCGGATATGATCCACTTCGACAAGAAGTATTTCCGCCGCGACATCGGGTTCGATCTCTAATCACCCCATCACCTTTATTATAATGATACGAAGTAAACGATTACAGAACCGGATTACAGCGGGGCGCTTCACCCTCCCCGCTGCTGTCTTTCTATCACTGTTCTGCTGGGTACTGACTTCCATCTTATTACCCGAGATTCCAGTGATGAAAAGCAATTACCCATTGTGGGAAACCATCTACAACGATTGGATTCCGACATGGGCAAGTGCGCCCCTAAGCTTTCTGCTTTACGGTATAATCGGTTACTTCCTGATAGAGCTGAACACCACGTTCTCGCTCATCCGCACACGTACCACGCTGCATGCGGCCCTGTATCTTTTTTTCTTTGGGGGGATTCCTTTCCTGCACACCTACTCGCACGAACAATGGATTCCATTGCTGTTTGTCATCAGCTTTGCCTATCTGTTCCGGAGTTATGAGTCGCCCTACGCGGCCATCCCTATCTTCCACACCTTCCTCTGCATCGGCATCAGCAGTTTCCTGTTGCCACAGACCTTGTATTTCATTCCTCTGATTTACTTTTACATGATTGGGTTGCGCGCGTTTACTCTCCGCACTTTCTTTGCGGGCCTGACGGGTATCTTCACTCCCTACTGGATTATGCTTTGCTACCACCTGTACACAGGCACGCCGGAAAAAATCGGCGAACCGTTCCTGCAACTTTCCAGCTTTCCTCCGATAGACTATTCCGTGCTGTCACTCTCCCAGCTGGTATCCGGTGGCGCAGCCCTGCTGATTATTGCCATCTGCAGTGTAGAGAGTTTGCTGCATATCTATCAGGACAAGGTACAGACACGTATCATGCTTCGTATCCTTCTCATCACCGGAGCGGCCACCCTGGTCTGCATGATACTCATCCCTTCCCATTTCAATACCTTTTTCACCATGACGCTCATTGCTGGCTCCATCCTGGGAGGACACCTGCTGGCACTGACCTTCAACCGTTTTACCCGCATCTTCCTGTGGGCAGCCTTCGCCCTCTGGATTGGCGTATGCATATTTAATGTATGGATGCATTTATTCAATTTCTGATAGACTGGGGATACTGGGGGATGTTTCTCTCGGCTTTCCTGGCAGGCACCATCCTGCCCTTCAGTTCGGAAGTGGTCCTGCTGGCCTGCGTGGGGCTGGGACTGGACCCGGTGTGGTCTACCCTTTTCACCACGGCAGGCAATGCCCTGGGAGGTGTGACCTGCTACTGGATAGGACGGATGGGAAAGACCGAATGGATTGAAAAATATTTCAAGGTCGACAAGAAGCAGATGGACCGAGCCGTCCGCTTCATTCACGGACGGGGTTCATGGATGGCCTTCTTCTCGTTCCTGCCCGTCATCGGCGACGCCTTGCTCATCGCCCTGGGTTTCATGCGGGGCAACTTCTGGATTACCACCCTTGCCATGACCATCGGCAAGCTGGCACGCTATGCCATCATCGTGGCCACGGCACTGGGCGTATTCCAATATCTCCAATAAGAAACCGGCACATATTTTCCTTACTTACAGGATATGCGTATCTTTGCAACAACGCAATTGATAGCTTTATGATTACACTTGAAACAACAGCCGACGGAAGCAACACCCTGTTTGTGCCGGAACTGGACGAGCATTATCACTCCGTGAAAGGAGCCTTGACAGAATCGCAGCACATCTTCATCCAGATGGGGCTGAACCACTCGCAGGCGGAAAAGCCTCATGTACTGGAAATCGGGTTCGGTACCGGGCTGAATGCCTTTCTGACCCTGCTGGAAGCTGAGAAACAGCATAGAGAAGTCTGTTTCACCAGCATCGAGCGATACCCGCTGGGAGAAGACATCGTGCGGAAACTGGGATATCCGGAGACAATCGCCCCGGAAGCCAGCGAAAAATTCTATGCCCTGCATGCTGCCCCATGGAACCGGCCCGTCCGCCTCTCTCCCTGTTTCACCCTGCACAAGATAGAAGGAGATTTCACGCACTTCGATTTCCAGTCGCACTACGACGTGGTCTACTTCGATGCCTTCGCACCGGAAAAACAGCCGAAAATGTGGAGCCAGCCCCTTTTTGACCACCTGTACCGGCAAATGAATCCCGGCGGCATCCTTACCACCTACTGTGCCAAAGGCGTGGTAAGAAGAATGCTTCAGGCAGCCGGATTCACCGTAGAACGGCTTCCGGGTCCTCCGGGAGGCAAACGGGAGATTCTCCGTGCCAGCAAGGAAATTTGAAAACACCGTGTCATAAAAGGTGAAAAGCGGCGACATTGTCTATGTTTTCCGCCCGCGAGCCCTACGTTTTCCACACCGGAAACATACGTTTCTGCGGTGGAAAACGTAGGGCTCCGCTGTGAGAAACATACAAAACAAGAAAACATTTTCCGATTCATGCAAGAGAATTTGCCCATTATTGTTTTCAAAACATATCCTTTCCTCCAGGCAACTCCCCACTTACTCCAGCTGAAAGAAAAAAATAAGACGGTCAAGAAGAGTTTTTCCCTTCTCTCCACACGAAACTTCAGACGCTTGCTTTCAAGCCTCGGAAAGATTTTGTAGCTTTGCAAAAATACTTATCTAATAGCTGAATATATGTGCACAAAAAAATACCTTTTCCTGCTTCTGATGGGGCTGGTACTCGCCGCATGTACAGGAAATGAGGGGAACGACAAACGACAAACACTGACCGTAACCATTGAGCCTCTACGCTACTTCACGGAAGCCATCGCCGGAGACAAGTTCCAGGTGGTGAGCATCGTTCCCAAGGGAGGAAATCCCGAAACTTACGACCCTACCCCACAACAACTCGTTGATTTGGCACGGAGCAAAGCCTACCTGCGTATCGGACACATCGGCTTTGAACAGGCCTGGGCTGAAAGATTGCAGGCCAATACGCCCAAACTGCCGTTTTACGACATGTCGCAAGGAGTCGACCTTATTCATGAGATACATCCGCATGCCCATACGCATGGAAACCTGGACGGCGTGGAGCCGCATATCTGGAATTCGATACCGAATGCCCACATCATCTCGGCCAACATCTGCAAGGCGCTGTCGGAGATTGACCCCGACAACCAAGCGTATTATCAAAACCGGCTGGACAGCCTGCAACAGGTGATTGACCGTACGGAACGGGAAATGCAGCGCTACCTGTCGAATGCCGACCCGAGCTTCCTGATTTACCATCCGGCACTGAGCTATTTTGCCCGCGACTACAGCCTGCAGCAAATCAGCATCGAGGAGGGAGGAAAAGAACCTTCGCCCACGCATCTGCAGGAGCTGATGAACACCTGCAAGCAGAAACAGGTGCGGGTGGTATTCGTACAGCAGGAATTCGACCAACGCAATGCCGAAGTGATAGCGCAGGAGCTTCACTTGAAAATCGTACCCATCAACCCGCTGACTTACAACTGGGACAAGGAAATGATTCATATCGCCAAATCCCTGAGCAAAAACGAGCAATAAACAATCGCCCATGAACCAACCGCTTATCAGACTGACCGGAGTATCGGCCGCATACGACCAGAAAAAGGTCTTGGAAAATGTAAACCTGGAAATTGCAGAAAAAGATTTTCTGGGAGTAATCGGACCGAACGGAGGAGGAAAAACCACGTTGATGAAAATCATACTGGGCTTGCTGAAACCCACTTCCGGCCGCATCCAATTTTTTGAGGCGGGAAAGGAAGTGGATGAAATTACCATGGGCTACCTTCCCCAATACAACCGTATCGACAAGAAGTTCCCGATTTCGGTCTACGAAGTAGTGCTGTCGGGGCTGAACAAGCAGAAATCATTGTTTCGTGCTTTCTCCAAGGAACAGCACGAGAAAGTGCGGCAGACCATTGTCCGCATGGGGCTGGAAGGACTGGAGCAAAGGGCCATCGGACAACTGAGCGGCGGACAGCTGCAACGGGCTTTGCTGGGACGGGCGCTGGTTTCCGACCCCAAAGTGGTGATTCTGGACGAGCCCAACACGTATATCGACAAACGCTTTGAAGCCCGGCTTTATGCCTTATTGGAGGAAATCAACAAGGAACGTGCCATCGTCCTGGTGAGTCATGACATCGGCACCATTCTGCAGAACGTGAAGAGTGTGGCCTGCGTGAACGGCACACTGGATTACCATCCGGATACGGAAGTTTCCGCCGAGTGGCTGGAAACGCAGTTTGAGTGTCCCATTGAACTGCTGGGACATGGCAATTTGCCTCATCGTATCCTGAAATGCCATCATCATGAAGAGTAAAGGGCCGCTTTTAACGCCTTTTGCAACATTATCATTTACTTTTGGGACTTGATTTGCAAATGTTTGCTATCTTTGCCGCATTGAATTTTAACGAGAAACCAAAAATAATTCATGAAACAGTACAACAAGATTAACAACCTGGTTGGCTGGCTCACTTTTGCGGTGGCCGCATTTACTTACTGCATGACCATCGAACCGACAGCCAGCTTCTGGGACTGTCCGGAATTTATAACCACCGGATATAAGCTGGAGGTAGGACATCCTCCCGGCGCACCTTTCTTCATGCTGACCGCCAATTTGTTCAGTCAGTTTGCCAGTGACCCTACACAAGTGGCCCGCATGGTCAATATCATGAGTGCCCTGATGAGTGCCGCATGTATCCTGTTCTTGTTCTGGAGCATCACCCATCTGGCCAAGAAACTGATTTGCCCGGATGAGAACCAGATGACGACCGGAAAACTGATTGCCATCATGGGTTCGGGACTCGTGGGTGCCTTGGCTTATACGTGGAGTGATACCTTCTGGTTCAGTGCCGTAGAAGGAGAAGTATATGCGTACTCCAGCTTGTTCACAGCCCTCGTTTTCTGGCTGATTTTGAAATGGGAGAACCGGGCAAACGAGCCTCACAGTGACCGCTGGCTGATTCTGATTGCCTACCTCACAGGATTGTCCATCGGTGTACACCTGCTGAACCTGCTTTGTATTCCGGCCATCGTACTGGTATATTATTACAAGAAAAACCCCAATGCCAACCTGAAAGGCAGCCTGATTGCCTTGATTGGTTCCATGGTGCTGGTAGCAGTCGTGCTTTACGGCATCGTGCCGGGCATCGTGAAAGTGGGCGGATGGTTTGAACTGCTGTTTGTCAACGACTTCGGCATGCCTTTCAACACGGGTGTCATCATCTACATGATTATTTTGGCTGCAAGCATCATCTGGGGTGTATATGAAAGCTACACGGTGAAAAGCCGCAAGCGGATGAACATCTCTTTCCTCACCACGGTGGGTCTGCTGGGTATTCCGTTCTACGGACACGGATGGAGCAGCGTATTCATCGGTATAATCGTGCTGGCTATTCTGGCCATCTACCTCTTCGCCAACCTCAGCGAGAAGTACCGTGTCAGTGCCCGCACGCTGAACACCAGCCTGCTGGCCATGATGATGATTGTAGTAGGCTACTCTTCGTATGCCATCATCGTCATCCGTTCTTCGGCCAACACGCCGATGGACCAGAACTCTCCGGAGGATATCTTTACACTGGGAGAATACCTGGGACGTGAACAGTATGGTACCCGTCCGCTGTTCTACGGACAAACGTATGCTTCCAAACCGGCCTTGAAACCGACGGAAGGGGGCTGTGTGTACGACGTGGAAGAAGGTGCACCTGTCTACCAGCGGAAAGAAAAGGAACGTCCGGACGAAAAAGACAGCTACGAAATCGTACGTCACAAGACGGAATACAAATATGCGCAGAACATGTTGTTTCCGCGTATGTACAGCGACGTGCATGCACAGGCCTACGAGGACTGGCTGGGCGGCGTGGAAGGACGTCAGGTGCCTTACGACCAGTGTGGCGAGATGATTATGGTCAAGATTCCGACCCAATGGGATAACATCAAGTTCTTCTTCATCTATCAGCTGAACTACATGTACTGGCGTTATTTCATGTGGAACTTCGCCGGACGTCAGAACGACATCCAGGGTCAAGGAGAAATAGAGCATGGTAACTGGATTACAGGCATTCCCTTCATCGACAAGTATCTTGTAGGTGACCAAAGCCTGTTGCCATCCGATTTGAAGAACAATAAAGGACATAACGTCTTCTATTGTTTGCCGCTGATACTCGGACTTATTGGTCTGTTCTGGCAGGCATACAAAGGAGAAAAGGGAATCCAGCAATTCTGGATTGTTTTCTTCCTGTTCTTTATGACAGGACTTGCCATCGTTCTGTACTTGAATCAGACACCTCAACAGCCGCGTGAACGTGACTATGCATATGCCGGTTCGTTCTATGCCTTTGCCATCTGGGTAGGTATGGGAGTGGCAGGTATCATCCGTATGCTGCGAGAATACTGTAAGATGCAGGAACTTCCGGCAGCCGCACTGGCTTCAGTGCTCTGTTTGTTCGTCCCCATCCAGATGGCGGGACAGACCTGGGATGACCACGACCGCAGCGACCGCTATACCTGCCGTGACTTCGGACAGAACTACTTGAACTCTGTACCGGACAAGGGAAATCCGATTCTCTTCACCAACGGTGACAACGATACTTTCCCCTTGTGGTACAACC
>OHLH01001467.1_pt1 | contig 11519 bp, 6 predicted proteins | sample 1569061 | NCBI WGS metagenome assembly OHLH01 (sample SAMEA3879603, study PRJEB24766) | human gut metagenome | biome: human-associated habitat; feature: feces | place: USA | collected 1985/1987
GGCCTCGTCCTGTCCGATGACTTCCCGTTTCAGGTTGACGGCCATGTCCTTCAGCTTGTGTCCTTCTGCCTCTCCCATGCGTTGTACGGGGATGCCTGTCATCATGGATACCACTTCGGCTATCTGGTCTTCGTCCACAGTGACCCGCTCGCGGCTGAGTTTCTCCTCCCATGCCGCTTTTATACGGTTCAGTTCCTCTTGCAAATTGGCTTCCTGGTCACGGTAGTCGGCGGCCAGTTCAAAATTTTGGTTTTTTACCGCCTCGTTCTTCAAGGCATGTACGGCGTCGATGCGCTTTTCCTGTTCCTCCATTTCTTTCGATACGGGAGAGTGGGTGATGTGTATGCGCGACCCGGCTTCGTCCAGGGCGTCGATGGCTTTGTCCGGGAAACAACGGTCGGAAACGTAGCGCTCCGTGAGCCGTACGCAGGCACGGATAGCCTCGGGCGTGTAGCGCACATTGTGATGGTCTTCGTAACGTTCCTTGATATTGTCCAGTATCTGTACGGTTTCCTCCGGTGTGGTCGGTTCCACCATGACTTTTTGGAAACGGCGTTCCAAAGCGCCGTCTTTTTCGATGCTTTTCCGGAATTCGTCCGTGGTCGTAGCCCCGATACACTGTATCTCTCCCCGTGCCAGCGCGGGTTTCAGCATATTGGCCGCGTCCATGCTGCCCGGTGCCGAACCGGCACCGATAATCGTGTGAATCTCGTCGATGAAAAGAATCACGTCCGGATTCTTTTGCAGTTCGGTGAGAATGCTGCGGATGCGTTCTTCAAACTGCCCGCGATACTTCGTGCCGGCCACTACGGCCGCCATGTCCAAGGCTATCACGCGTTTGTCGAACAGGATGCGCGACACCTTTTTCTGTACGATGCGCAAGGCCAGTCCTTCCACGATGGCCGATTTGCCCACGCCCGGTTCACCTATTAATATAGGGTTGTTCTTTTTCCGTCGGCTTAGGATTTGTGACACGCGTTCTATTTCTTTTTCGCGACCCACCACCGGATCCAGGATGCCTTCTTGGGCGGCGCGTGTCAGGTCGGTGCCGAAATTGTCCAGAACCGGCGTGTTGTTGGCCGATTTCCTTTGCGGCTGCGCCGTTTGCGTGGCGGTGTGTCCCTGTTCGTTCATCGGGTTTCCCGCCGAGGATTTGTTTTCATATTCGTCCTCCTCGTCCTCGTCCGGAAAACCGAAGCCGGACTGTACGTCCGATTTCTCAGCCTTTTGGGTGAGCAGGTTCAGGATGTCTGTATAATGGATGCTGTTTTCCTCTAAGATACGGCATGCATTGTTGTCTTTTTCTTTCATAATGGCTAAAAGTATGTGTTCGGTGTCGGCCACCTGGGCCTTCAGCATGCGTGCTTCGAGCAAGCAAAGGCGCATGATTTTAGAGGCCTTCTCGTTTAAAATGATTTCATGGTCCGCGTCAGGCATTTCCTGCATGGCGGAACCTTGTATGGATTGCTCTGCGCGTAGTTTCACCGAGCGGAAGTCCAGATTGAGCAAGCGGAGGATTTGGATGGCCTTGCCTTCCCCGTCCCTGATCAACCCGAGTAATAGGTGTTCCGGAGCTACACATTCATTGTGCAGCCGTAGCGCCTCCTCCTTGCTGTAAATGAGAACCTCTGATATTTTAGGTGAAAATTGATTGTTCATGCTCTGCAAATTCCTCTGATTAATGACTCTACTGGCAAAATTAACTATATTATTGGAATTACCATACAAAACACGTGCCAAAAAAAGATTAGGGCGCATTAAGTTTTTCTAAAAATAGTAAGGTTCTTCACAAAATGAGAACTCATATCATCATTTAATCGAGTGAGCAATTTCTCTATTGAGCCTAAGGTAGCGAGATATGGGCGTGATGCACCAGAACCTATTAAGAAATTGATATTTGCAGATTGAATATAATATGTTAATTCCTTGATGTTCATAATTTGACAATCCTAATTTATATTATTCATGTTTCTTATAATTCTCTACCTGCTCCAGAACTTTTTGGAAGACTTCTTCATCCCATTGAGGAGGATAATCCTCTTTGTAGAGAAGATAGGTAAGTTGGTTGGCGAGTTTGCTTTTTAGGTTGTCGTTATTTAGCCAATCGGCATAAACCGCGGTATCATCAATCAGTGTCTTGATTTTCTTTGCCAACCCAATACAACGCTCATCCGCATACTCAAAACCATGTTTGTCCCGCACCTCGACAAGTACATCGAAGAAAGCTTTCTCCTCAAAAGTGATACCCAAAACCTTGAATTTCTCGCTATCAGCTTTAAGCTCTTTCAGAATGTTCATCAGTTTGTTCGACAACCCATTGATTTTGTATGAAACAATGTCACATACATCATTCACTACGTTTTGTGTCACTTCATTGGTGAATGTCAACTTGTCCCTTGTATTATAGGCATCTATCGTATCTTCAAGCATCTTTTGGAAATGTTCGGCTTGTATCTTGTTTGTCCGGCTGTATGCTCTGATTGCTTTGGCTACGAGTTTGCAGAGGATTTGGAACTTAGTGAATGGCATCTTTATATCTTCCACCTCTTTGGCGAATGAGTCGCTGAAAATATTTTCTTCAACACCTTCATTCATTACTCGTTCCACACCACTTGCAAGAATTGCTTCCTGAACCATCTGTTCCACATGCCTGTTCATGCTTTCCGTGTCGTGCTCTGTGGCAGTCATTTTGTTTACGTATGAGCATATACCCATGAAGCATTGACTCCATGCTACCTCTTTTTCTGTCAGAATACCGGCAGGGTTACAGATATTATAAGCAGAACGCAGGCGTTTAACATGTTCCTTGAAAAGTTTGAGGAAAGAAACCTCACCTTTCCGTTCAACACTGTTGGCAAGGATATATTCAGCCGCTTCCTGAATGAACTGAAGTCGGGCAAGGTCATTATTCCCGAAAAAACGGTCAAATACCAATCCAGACAATCGCTCTTGCAAAAGTTGCAGTTCATTCCGCAATACTTCATGTGCAACCTCCAAATCTTCCTGTGGCCCAACTTCGCCACCATATTTTTTCATGGCCTTTTTCATCTCCTCGCGAATACCTATGTAGTCAATGATAAAACCACACTCTTTTGTGCCGAATTTACGATTTACACGCGAAATAGTTTGAATAAGCGTATGTTTAGATAGCGGTTTGTCATTATAGAGCATCGTCAGGCAAGGCACATCGAATCCCGTAATCCACATATCTACATTGATAGAGATATGGAAATTTGATTTTTCCGATTTGAACTCAGAATCAAGGAATTTACGATATTCTTTGTCTCCAAGCAGATTGTAAAGTTCCTTTTCGTCGTCCTTGTCTCTGGTCATAACCATATTGACAAATGCGATGTCATTCAGCTTATTCTTTTCGTCTGCTGTCAATACAAGTTCGTTCAATGCTTTCTTTTTCTCGAACCATTCGGGCTGCATCTCCCGCATGATTTTATACAACCTGAATGCTATCTTACGGTCTGCGCAAGTAATCATGGCCTTTTGCAGACGGTCTGTTGTTTCAGTTCGACGCTTGTAATCTTCTATAATGTCTTTTGCAACATGGCGCAGGACATCTTCATCACCGATAATTACCTCCATGCTTGACATGGCAGCCTTGCTCTTGGCAATATCCTCCGGCGTTGCCCCCTCATCTGCACATAGGCAATAATACTCTTCTACTTTCTCCGCTTGTTCTTTATTTAGGAACACACGAGCTAATCGAGGGTCATATTTAATAGGGACTGTGATGCCGTCATCCTCCGACTCCTTCATTGTATATTGGTCTACAACCTTTCCAAATACATGTATGGTTTCGTCAATGGGAGTTCCAGTAAAACCCACATAGGTAGCATTCGGCAACGCATCCCGCAAATATTTAGCAAATCCGTATGTGATCTTCGCTCCAATCCTATCGGCTTCTCCTTCGGTTTGTATGGATAGTTTCGATCCGAGATTGTTCTGAGAACGATGGGCTTCATCACTTAGGCAAATGACATTGGAGCGTTCTGTCAGCAATCCTGTGGTTTCTGCAAATTTCTGGATAGTCGTGATATAGACACCTCCGGTTTTACGCGTGCTCATCTCTTCTGCAAGTTCTTTCCTTGTCTCAAAGACTTTCACGGCTTCATCTTCAAGATACTGCTTCGAGCGACAGAATAGTTTTCCACTTTGTGTTTCCAAATCCTCCCGATCTACTATGATAAGAATAGTTGGACTACCCAGTTGCTTTCTGCATCGTAAAACCAGTTGGCGTGCAAGGAACAGCATGGTATAAGTTTTTCCACACCCTGTGGCTCCGAAATATGTACCACCTTTGCCATCACCTCCGACAGAACGCAAATGATTCAGGATATGCTCTCGCAGCTTGCGCGTAGCAAAGAACTGCGGATAGCGACATACGATTTCAGTCGTGTCATCTTCTTTTGTCGGATCTGGGAAATAGACATAATCCCGTAATATTTCCAATATGCGTTCCGGTGAAAGTGCTCCACGAATGAGTGTACGAAGCGTGTCCAGTCCCTTTCCTGCCTTATCCTCATTTTCAATCTTTTTCCATTCATAGAAAAATTCAAATGGCGTGTATGTCGTACCCAAAGCATTTTTTGCTCCATCACTGATTACTGCCAATGCACAATATTTCAGCAATGCCGGAATATCCCGCATATAACGTGTACAAATTTGCGTATGGGCATCGCGTATCGTGGCATTCTGCTTGGTCGGATTTTTCAATTCGATGATGCAGACGGGTATGCCATTTATAAAAAGCAGAATGTCAGGGCGACGATTCTCACGACCTTGCCCCATGACAAACTGATTGACGCAACGGAAAATATTATGGTCGGGATGCTCGAAGTCAATGTACTCCATGCGGAACGGATTATCCCGACTATCACTATATGCAAAATCGTAACCGTCACGATAGAGTAAAAAAGCATTCCGGAGAGCGTAATAGTCATTCTGTCCACCTGTATTACGCAGATTGGCGACAATGCCGTCCATCTCGGAGGTAGTCAAATTCTTGTCCTTGTATTGAACGGCGAGAAAATTCCTTAAATCCTCTTCAATGAGTGGATCTGTATATTTACGGTGAATGTCATCACCAAGTGTATATTGCCAATGTGCCTCGCGGAGAAGTTCGATAGTTGCTTCCTCGAATTGACTTTCATAATATTTCCCTTTGTTTGCCATAATCGTTGCTATTTAAGAATGTATGACATGTTGAAGCAATGCCGGACAAACTTCACGTGAAAGCCGATCGGCTTCTTCGGCTATCTGTTTGGCTTCGTTGGCACATTTATAGATATTGACGATTGCTCGTTGAATTTCAATGGGTGGGAGAGGTATTTTTACACGACACATCTCATCAAATTCAAAAAATTCATGCGCACTTCCTTTGGACATATAACGAGCATACCTATCAAATTCAGGTCGTGATACCCACATCCACAAAAAATACGGCTCAATTATTTCCTCATTTGTGATTTTGAAGACTCCATAAGCGGAAGAAACTGTACAATCAGCTCCGGTTCTATATGCAATGGATATTTTCTCTCCGTTTCTTGTTGTTGCTCTATTATATCCGAACTGTCCAGTTCTCACAATCTTATCTGATTTAGAATTTAATGCGACTTGTTTCGGAGCCTGAAAAACTTTTGTGTTTGCAATACCTTGAGATAATCGAACTGATAAATCGACATTTCGCTCATCACACTCTTCAATATATGGTCCAATCTCCTGCAAAGAATATTTATGTTTCAGTTCCTGAATATAGCTTTGGCAAACTTGCATAAGCGGAGCTGCCTTAGCCTCGTTTTGTTCTTTGATTTCCCTAAATGCTTTCCACGCATTCACCACTTTCTGCTGTTCGTCTGGAGATGGTAGTGGAATAAGTAATTCGCCTAATTTACGTAGATTGTATTCCGCTCTCTGACTGGCAAAATTATCATAATCTACATATCTGTAGAATTCACTTCGCCTAAGATAAAGGGTTAAAAATTCCGCAGATAATTTTGATTGGTATTTCTCTTTTATGTAAAACACTTGATACAGATGAGAAACAATGCACATATCTCCTGTCCTATAAGCCAAAGAACCTATATTTAGTCTTGATGGGTTATAAACGATATCACCATGTCTAACCACTTTATAAGGCTTTAGATTAATGTTATCAGTAAGAGCCTTAGTCGGTTGAAACTCACCATTGCTATTCACTCCTTCAATAAGGTCAATGCCATATTTGAGTGAAGAATTGTTTTCACGTCTTTGGGAAATATAATCTCCGAGTCTAACCCATTTTACATTACCAGCCTTCATATCACTCCTCCTTTCCGTGTTGTTCCAAGAAGAAACGTTTTTGCTGTTCTATCTCCCGGCTCAGTTCTTCTTCTGTCGGCATATAGGCCATATATTTGGCTGCAAACAATTGTTCACTACCGTTAAGAACAGAATATTTTGCCATCACCTTATCAGTCTCGGTGCAAAGCAATATGCCTATGGTCGGATTGTCGTTTTCATCTTTTACAAGGTCATCGTACATCCGTACATACATATCCAATTGTCCCACATCCGCATGTGTCAGAGGATGTGTTTTCAATTCAAACAGCACATAACGCTTGAGCTTGATGTTATAGAATACGAGGTCAATGTAAAAATCACCGGTATCTGTTGAAATATGTTTCTGTCTGTCGACAAAAGCGAACCCGCGTCCTAATTCCATGATAAATTGTTGCAGATGGTCTATTAAGGCTTGTTCCAATTGGCTCTCGTCATATTTGCTATCCTTGCGGAAGCCCAAAAACTCGGCAACCACCGGACTCTTTATATACTCCAATGGATCATTGGCTTCAATATCGGGAGAGGGTAACGCCAATCCTTCCCTTACACAAGCCATACGGCGACCATAGTATTGTGTACCGATGTTGCGGTTAAGCGTCCTCACACTCCACATCTGTTCCGATGCTTCTTTTACATACCACTCTCTGGCCTTAGGGTCTGCAACCTGTATAATCGAGCGGAAGTGCGACCAAGTCAGATTGTGAACACGCGTGTTCACAATCTCCAAATCATTGAAGCACAGATAAAATTGGCGAAAGTAATCGAGATTTCGCTTGCTGAACGTATTGCCGTATTTAGGCATCAGTTGTTCGGCCAATGTTTTAATCAACCGAGTACCATACTGCGCACGAGCTTCTCCATGCTGTTCTTCTTCCACTATACGACGCCCGATATGCCAATAGGTAAGTACCGTAATTTGATTGGCTGCTGCGTATGCTTGTCTCCGACCTTGTTCTATGATATTCCGAATGTCATCAAAGAGTGTATCGGTTGTTATATTATGATGTTGCAACTTATTCTTTTCCATACCCTAAAATTTTGAAAGCGTTTACGAGTTCCGTTTCGTTTGCATCCCATCTCTTCTTCAGCGCATCAAATTTATGACTCATTTCGGAAAGAGCAGACTGATAGTCTATTTCCGTATCTCGATCTACAAACTCAATGTATCTGGAGGGTACGAGGGAATATCCCTTTCCCTGAATTTCGTCACGATGCGCAGCATAGTACAATTCCGGCTCGGCATATTCTGCAAAATTTTCGGTTTGCCAGTTGAAATATATTTGACGTACTCTGTCTATGTCCGCTTCTGCCAGACGAACATATTTCTTCTCGTATATATTACTGTTCCAAGTCCGCAAGTCGATGAACAGAATCTCACCTGTGCGGTTACGAAGTTGCCTTCCATGCCATGGTCCGCCTTTCTTGTTGTTGTTCAATATCCAAAGAGTGACGGATATATCGGTAGAATAGAACATGTTTCGTGGCAAAACGATAATAGCCTCTACCTTGTCACTTTCGATTAGCAGCTTACGTATTTCAAGTGTATCGCTGTCATCCAAAGCCCCATTAGCAAGTAGGAAGCCTGCAATTCCACGACTGACATTCAATTTGTTAAGAATATGAAGAATCCATGCATAGTTGGCATTGCTGGTAGGAGGCACTCCATAGCCTTGCCACCGGGGATCGGTTTCAAAACCTCCGTATTCGGCATATTTCTTCAAATTGAACGGCGGATTCGCCATGATATAATCAAACTTGAGTTCCTTATGCTGGTCATCGGAGAATGTAGACACGGCTCTATCGCCCAAATGGTAGGAGATGCCTCGGATAGCCAAGTTCATCTGTGCCATTTTCCACGTGGTGGGGTTGCTGTCCTGACCAAACACGGAAATGTTGTTAAGATTGCCCTGATGTTCGCTGATAAACCGGGCAGACTGCACAAACATACCGCCCGACCCACAGCATGGGTCGTACACGCGACCGCTAAAGGGTTGCAACACCTCGACCAACGTGCGGACAATACAGGCAGGCGTGTAGAACTCGCCGGCCAACTTGCCTTCGGCTTCGGCAAACTTGGAAAGGCAGTATTCGTAAGTACGCCCCAGAATGTCTTTCGTGTCACCATGTTCTTTCATCTGAATGTTGGTGAAAAGGTCCACCACATCCCCCAGTCTACGCTTATCCAACTCAGGGCGGGCAAAATTTTTGGGCAGAATTCCTTTCAGGCGTGGATTCTCTTTCTCTATCAGACGCATGGCATTGTCAATCACCGTGCCGACCTCAGGGGTATGCGCTGCTTCTGCCACTACAGACCAACGGGCTTCCTGAGGCACGAAGAAGATATTTTCGGAAGTATATTCGTCTTTGTCTTCCTCAAAACCATCACCTTCTTCCACCAGTTCCTTGTATTTCGTTTCAAATCGATCGGAGATGTATTTCAGGAAAATAAGTCCCAGAACTACAGACTTATATTCTGAAGCATCAAGATTTCCTCGCAACAGGTCTGCCGCCTTCCAAATTTCTTTTTCAAAACCAATCTCTGCCGTATTGTTTTTCTTCGCCATAGGGATATTTTATTTTTCGTTTATTATAATTTTCAAATGCGTGAATAGGTACGCACAACCCTACAAAGGTAGAAAGATTATGCTACATCAAAGAAAAATGGAATAAAGAAATGAAAAAGATGAAGACCTATATACAGTTACTGTTAGTCGTTCTCTTCTTACCCGTATTGAGCGCTTGTGATCAGGAAGACGATGTCATTGACATCTTCACCGGAAAAACCTGGTACATGACTTACATTGCAGTGGAAGGACAAAACAAAATGTACGACTTCTGGCAAAACGACCAAGATGCCAGAGAAAAAAGTTTTAAAACGATTACAGGAGATAATTACACTTTAGTGTTTGAAGGTGCTAACGTAAACGATGTAGCAATCGGGACTTTTAGCGGGAAAGCCACCAGTGCCTCTGTCAATGGTGACTGGAGTGCAAATGGGGATAATCGGGAATTAAAGATTACCATAAAAAACGGAGGAGGCACCGATGGAGATAAGTATTTAGGTAAGGCTTTTATGGATGGACTAAAGAGTGCATTCAAATATGGAGGCGATAATAAGAATTTATATATTTATTACAAAGAAGGACAGACTGTAAAGTTCATCTCTTTCGCTCCACAACGTAACTCAGGTAATTAAGACTATGGAAGGTTCTGCTAAAGAAAAACAAGAAGCGCTGGACAAGCGTTATATACGTATGGCAAGTATCTGGGCGGAAAATTCATATTGTAAACGCCGCCAGGTAGGTGCACTCATCGTCAAAGATAAAATGATTATTTCTGACGGGTATAACGGAACGCCTGCCGGTTTTGAAAATGTATGTGAAGACGATAATAACGTTACCAAACCTTACGTGTTGCATGCCGAGGCGAATGCAATCACGAAGATAGCACGCTCTAACAATAGCAGCGACGGTGCCACTATGTATGTCACCGCTTCGCCATGCATCGAATGTTCAAAACTGATTATCCAGGCAGGTATCAAACGAGTGGTATACTCCGAAAAATACCGTTTGGAAGACGGTATCGAACTTTTGAAGCGTGCAGGTATCGAGGTAGTATATGTAGCTACAAGTGACGAGCTACAGGCTACAAGCAAAGAATAAAGACCTTAAACAAACAATAAACTAAAATCTACGAACCACCAGCTACCGCTCGTAGCTTGTAGCTCGTACACTCTTATATATATGTATAATATGAAAAAAGTAACTTTATTTGCAACCGGTATCATCATGATGTCATGTGCACAACAACAACAACAACAACAGAAACTTATGTATCCTGAAACCGCGAAAGTGGATACTGTAGATGTCTATTTTGGAACAGAAGTACCCGACCCGTATCGTTGGTTGGAGAATGACACTTCCGCTGCAACTGCTGCATGGGTGGAAGCTCAGAACAAAGTAACGAACGACTATTTGTCTAAGATACCTTTCCGCGATGCTCTGCTGAAGCGACTGACGGATGTGGCTAATTATGAAAAGATTGGTACACCGTTCAAGAAACACGGCAAGTATTACTTCTATAAGAATGACGGTTTGCAGAACCAGAGTGTACTGTATGTACAGGATAGCTTGGACGGTGAACCACGTGTATTTCTTGATCCTAATAAACTTTCGGATGATGGTACGGTAGCTTTGACAGGCATTTATTTTTCGAATAATGGAAAATATACCGGCTATACCATTGCGCGTAGTGGTTCAGACTGGCAGGAAATCTATGTAATGGATACCGAAACTGGCAAGTTGCTGGACGATCATATTGAATGGGCAAAGTTTACAGGAGCTACCTGGCAGGGCGATGGATTTTACTACAGCGCTTACGATGCTCCGGTGAAAGGGAAGGAGTTCTCTAACGTGAACGAGAATCATAAGATTTACTATCATAAGATGGGTACACCGCAATCGCAGGATAAGCTGGTTTACCAGAATCAGGCATATCCCAAGCGTTTCTATACTGCCAGTGTGAATGAGGATGAAACCATCCTGTTCCTGTATGAGAGTGGCGACGGACGTGGCAATGCCTTGTATATGAAAGATCTGCGTAAACCGAATGCACCGTTCGTTGCAATGGCTACGGATATGGATTACACTTATGCTCCTATAGAGGTGATCGGTGACAAAATCTATATGTTTACGAACTACAATGCGCCGAAATATCGCCTCATGACGGCGGACATCAATAAACCCGCTTTGAAAGACTGGACGGAGCTGGTTCCGGAAAGTGAGAATGTACTTTCGGATGCCGGTGTGATAGGTGAGAAGTTATTCCTGACGTATGATAAAGATGCTGCCAATCATGCGTATGTATATGGCCTGGACGGCAAGGAAATACAGGAAATTAAGTTGCCTTCGCTCGGTTCCGTAGGTTTCAGTGGCGACAAAGATGACAAAGAATGTTTCTTCGGTTTTACTTCGTTCACCATCCCCGGTGCTACGTATAAATATGATATGGATGCGAATACCTATGAGCTCTTCCGTGCTCCGAAGGTTGACTTCAACTCCGATGAATTTATAACGGAGCAGGTATTCTACCCCAGCAAGGACGGCACAAAGATACCGATGTTCCTGACTTATAAGAAAGATCTTAAGAAAGACGGTAAGAATCCGGTGTATCTCTATGGTTACGGC
>OHLH01001470.1_pt1 | contig 11501 bp, 8 predicted proteins | sample 1569061 | NCBI WGS metagenome assembly OHLH01 (sample SAMEA3879603, study PRJEB24766) | human gut metagenome | biome: human-associated habitat; feature: feces | place: USA | collected 1985/1987
ATACTTATATGACATGGAGCAGGAACAGAAGAATGCAGACGGTTGTGCGCCGGATTTCGTGCCGGCAGTGACATGCTCTGGTAAAGGCACAACAGCCTGGGGAGACGCCACGACCATTATGCCCTGGAATATGTACCTCTATACTGGAGATATTACGATTCTACAGGAACATTTCGAGAGTATGTGCGGCTGGGTGGATTACATTACGAAAGTAGATGGCACAGACCATGGCTGGAGACGACAGTTCCACTATGGAGACTGGCTGGCGTTGGATTGCCCATATGAAGGGGATTCACAGGTCAGAGGCGGCACAGATGAGGGATTCATAGCAGATACCTATTACCGCAAGAGTGCCCTGATTACTGCACGTACAGCCAGATTACTTGGAAAAGAAGATATCGCCGTCAAATATGAAACACTGGCTGATAAAATTTTAACAGATATTGTAGCAGAGTACTATTCACCAAATGGCAGATGCTGTATCAATACACAGACTGCGGCACTTCTTACCCTGCATGAAGGGCTGAACCGTCAGGACAGAGCTTTGCAGCAGCTTCTTACTTTGCTACAGAATGCAGATGATAAGCTAAAGACAGGCTTTGTTGGAACACCCCTTCTGTGCGAAGAGCTGGCTGACCACGGACAGGAGAAGCTTGCAGATAAATTATTGCTGAATGAAGAATACCCTGGCTGGCTTCATGAAGTGAATCTGGGAGCGACTACAGTATGGGAACGCTGGAATTCTCTGGATGAGAGTGGACATATCTCCAGCACAGGCATGAACAGTCTCAATCACTATGCGTATGGAGCAGTAGCTGCTTATATATGGAAGAGACTGGTTGGGCTGAACCCTGTAGAAGATGCACCGGGCTTCCATAAAGTACAGATTATACCCCACATAAATTACAGTATTGGCAGCATCCAGGCAGTATATCCCTCACCGGTAGGAGAATACCGTATTGCATGGGAGACACCGGACTTAAATCATGTGCATTTTATGGTGAGTGTACCACCACAGGGAGAAGCATATGTGGTATTGCCAAAAGACAAACAGAACCGTACTTTCACTTTGCAGGGTGAAACACTGGATATTACCTATGAAACAGATGGTGCGATTGGTGTACATCGAAGCCTCATGGATAATCTACAGGTGCTGATTCGTAACCCACAGTGCAGAGCAATCCTCCAGGAAGAAGTGCCAGACCTCGACTGGATGCTTGGTTTTGCCCGGGAGAATCCATTACAGGAGACACTAAGGAACAGAAATTATACAGAAGAGAAGATAAGGCAGATAGGGAAGAGAATCAGTGAAGTAGTGGAGTAAGGGTACTTGTATGAAATAAGCTAATAATGTAAACAACAAACAATATTTTTGCTATATATAAATAAAATACGCAAAAATGCGAATAATATTGTTGCAAAATAAGGACAGAAAACATATGATAATATTGTGACTCAATTATGAATGAGAGAGGAGCAAGCATATGTTAGTTCAATTTACAGTGGAAAACTTTTTATCTATTAGAGATAAGGTATACCTAAGCCTTGAACCATCAAAAGATAGCGAGCATCCTGAGAATCTTATTACAAAAGGAGACTACAAAGCAGTTAATTCAGTTGCAATTTATGGAGCAAATGCCTCTGGGAAAAGTAGTCTCTTTAAGGCAATTACAGTTGCATTAATAATGATAAGAAATTCAAATAATGTGCAGATTACTGATAAATTGCCTATGACACCGTTTAAGTTTGATTTTGAATCGAGAAATAAGCCTACACCGTTTGAATTTACCTTTATTGCAAAAGATGGTAGGAAATACATTTATGGATTTAGTGCAACAACTGAAAAAATCGTTGAAGAATATTTATATTGCTATAATACATCGAAGCCAACATTACTATTTGACTTAAATGAGAATGAAAAACCTAAATTCAATAGAGCATATAAGGTTAAACTTGAGGCAGCCTATCAGATGAATACTGCTAATAAGTTGTTCCTGGCAACAGCAACAACATGGAATGTAGAATGTACAAAGAGTCCGTTTGAATGGTTAGCAGAATCCATTGATACTTTTACAGATGTAATGGAATTGGGAGGAGTTGCTTTTGAAAAGTATCGAATAGATGAAAACAGAAAATATATTGAGTTCACGAAGAACTTATTAAAGCAGGCGGACATTAATATTAGTAGTATAGAAGTAGATGCAAAAGAAGTTGTGGGTGGACCGGCACTTCCATTTCAAATTGTTGTTCAGGGTAAAATAATACCACCGAATGAAGGTAAACATTATGATGTTGAAATTACAACAGGATATACGGTTGTAGATGAGAATGGAGAGAAAACAGAATTTTCACTTACACTTCAAGAGGAATCCATTGGAACACAGTTATTGTTCTTTTATGGTCCTTTATTGAAGGATGCTTTTGAAAAGGGAAAGACAATTGTTCTTGATGAAATAGATAAAAGCATGCATCCAAGTCTTGTAAAATTTATAATGAATCTTTTTAGAGATCCCGATGTAAATAAGAATGGAGCACAGTTAATTGTGACAACACATGAAACAGGAATCCTTTCTTTAGATATGTTTAGAAGAGATCAAATCTATTTTACAGAGAAAGATTCTAAAAGTGGTGTAACAGATTTGTATTCTCTTGATGAATTTTCTGTTCGAAAGACAGAAAATATTGAGAGGGGCTATTTGATGGGAAGATATGGCGCAATCCCATTCCTCCAGGCAGGGGAGGTGCTTTGATTGGCAGACAGAAATTTTCAAAAGAAAAAGAGAAATGATGTCAGACGTAAGAGAAGAAATATTTCCTTTCTTTTCAGGAGCAACATGGAAAGTATTCAATCCAATTTGTAAATACCGGTTTCGATACTGATCCAAGGGGAATGCTTAAATCAATGGAATCTGCGTGGAAAAGATATGAGTTGTCTGCAAAGAATGGGGATAAGGCATATATTGTATTGGATATGGATTGTAATCCTCGGAAAGTGAAATTAGTAAAGGAATTAGAAGTATTGTAGAAGGATTAAAAGTGTATGAAGGGTTTACTTCTAAAGCTTTTATGGATAAAATGGTGATAGCAGCAATGGATGACAGACCAAACGTATAATATATAAGGAGAAGACATGCGCATGAATATTCCTGTAGGAATTTCTGACTTTGAACAGATTCGCAGCAAAGGATATTATTATATAGATAAAAGCGGGATGATAGCTGAGATTTTGAAGAGTGAATCAACAGCCGTTACATTGATTACCCGTCCACGGCGTTTTGGCAAGACTCTTGGCATGAGCATGCTGTCCAGCTTCTTTGATATTCGGACAGACAGCAGAGAATTGTTTCAGGGACTTGAGATCAGTAAAGACACAGAGCTTTGCAGACGTTGGCAGAATCAATATCCTGCCATATTTCTATCATTTAAAGATGTAGATGGACTGACGTTTGAAAGTGCATATGAAATGTTGTCGGCTACGATCACTGATTTGTATAAGAAACATCTGTATCTGCTCGACAGCGCTCAGATCAATGCGTATGATAAGGAAATTATGCATCAGATCATAGAGGGCAGAGCCTCTGTTACAGAGATAAAGAAGAGTCTGGCTCTTTTGATCACAGCGATGAGACAGCATTATGGCAGACAGGTTATTCTTTTGCTGGATGAATATGATGTTCCTGTTGCTAAAGCCAGCAGTCATGGATATTATGCACAGATGATGGAAGTAATCAAGGCATTGATGAGTACGACACTCAAAGACAATGCGTCTCTTCAATTTGCTGTACTGACAGGATGTCTGAAGATTGCGAAGGAGAGCATTTTTACAGGAACCAATAATTTTGTTTCAGATACAATAACCTCTTCTCATTTAAATGAATATTTTGGATTTACACAGAAGGATGTAGACAGCCTTTTAGAAGTAATGCAGGCTGCAGAGCAGGCAGAGAACGTCAGAAAATGGTACGATGGATATCACTTTGGGGAATTTGATGTGTATTGTCCATGGGATGTTATGAATTACTTGCGTGATCTTCAGAGAGACGATAAAGCCAAGCCGGCAAGCTATTGGAAGAATACAAGTGATAATGCAATTATTCGTTCTTTCATTGATTATGCGGGCAGCAGTATTACACGTAAGCTTGAGATTCTCATGTCTGGTGGCTATATCACCCAGAAAATAGAGGAGAATCTTACTTATGATTATTTACATGCTTCTGAGGATAATCTGTGGAGTATATTATATCTGACAGGTTATTTGACACAGGTGCGAGAACAGGATATTGGAGAGAAGATACCAGAAGGGCTGGCTGCGTTAGCTATTCCCAATGCGGAGATTCAGGAGATATTTGAAACTACGGTTCAGACATGGTTTTCTGATAGTGCCAGAAGTTGGAACAGACATGCTCTCTTTACTGCGGTATGGGATGGAGACAGTGAGGCTATGACCAGGGAGATGAACACACTCCTTCGCATGACGATCAGTTATCATGATTACAGGGAAGACTTTTATCATGCTTTTCTGGCTGGTATTTTCGCAGGAGCAGGATACATGGTAGAGTCCAACAGGGAACATGGAGAAGGACGTAGTGATGTTGTTGTCATAGATCCACACAATGGACGTGTAGCAGTATTTGAAGCCAAATATTCCAGAACACTGGAGAGATTAGAGCCGGATTGCACAGAGGCACTTGCCCAGATTGATGACAGAATGTATGCGAAAGAATTCGAGGATAATTACGATCAGGTTCTGTGCTATGGTATTTCATTTTTCAGGAAAAGATGTTATGTTAAGAAAAAATAAGACATTTTTATCCAAACCTCTTGCATTGTCTTTTATAAGGTGTTACAATACAATTATGATTTATAGTGCTTGATGATAAAGAGTGGGCTTGCGAGTCCACTCTTTTATTCTGACATGCAACAACAGGAAAAGGACAGGTGAAGCAATGGCGAAGAAAGATGCCTATGAAGCACGGGCAGAAGAACTGCTGACGCCTATCGCTGCGGCGAATGGCTGTGAAGTGTACGATGTGGAATATGTAAAGGAAGGAAGCGACTGGTACCTGAGAGCTTACATTGATAAGCCGGAGGGAGTCAGTATCATTGACTGCGAGAATGTCAGCCGTGCTTTCTCAGATAAGCTGGATGAAGAAGACTTCATTTCAGATGCTTATATTCTGGAGGTGAGCAGCCCCGGACTTGGCAGGGCATTGAAGAAGGACCGCCATCTGGAGAAGAGCCTGGGAGAAGAAGTAGAGGTCAGAACCTATAAGCCTATTGATAAGCAGAAAGAGTTTACAGGTATCCTGAAAAGCTATGATAAGGACACCATTACAATACAGACAGAAGAAAAAGATTTAGTCTTTGCAAAATCTGACATAGCAATTATCAGATTAACGCTGGATTTTTAGCTTTAGGAGGGTAAAGGAAAAATGAATAAAGAATTATTAGAAGCACTGAATATTTTGGAAAAGGAGAAAGAGATCAGTAAAGAGACTCTTTTTGAGGCAATTGAGAACTCTCTTATGACAGCCTGCAAGAACCATTTCGGTAAAGCAGATAATATCACAGTACAGATCGACAGAAATACCTGTGATTATTTAGTATATGCTACTAAGGAAATCGTAGCAACACCTGATGATGTAGAAGATGATCTGTTACAGATCTGTCTGGATGATGCCAAGAAGCTGAATAAGAAGGCAGAAGTAGGTCTGAAGATCAACGTGAAGATTGAGTCCAAGGAATTCGGACGTATTGCAACACAGAATGCGAAGAATGTTATCTTACAGAAGATCCGTGAGGAAGAGAGAAGCGTTATTTACAATCAGTTCTTTGAGAAGGAAAAGGACGTTATGACCGGTATCGTACAGCGTTACTCCGGTAAGAACATCAGCATTGACCTTGGTAAGGCAGATGCACTCCTGACAGAAGCCGAGCAGGTAAAAGGCGAAGTATTCCGCCCAACAGAACATATCAAGGTATACATTCTGGAAGTAAAGAATACACCGAAAGGACCTAGAATCACAGTCAGCAGAACACATCCTGAACTGGTTAAGAGACTGTTCGAAGCAGAAGTAACAGAGATTCAGGACGGTACAGTAGAGATCATGAGCATTGCCCGTGAGGCAGGAAGCAGAACCAAGATGGCAGTCAGAACCAATAATCCTAACGTAGATGCAGTTGGTGCATGTGTAGGTAAGAACGGTGAAAGAGTCAACGCTATCGTAGAAGAGCTTCGTGGAGAGAAGATTGATATCGTGAACTGGGATGAGAACCCTGGCAACTTCATTCAGAATGCCCTTTCTCCTGCCAAGATCGTAGCAGTATTTGCAGATCCTGATGAGAAGACAGCCAAGGTAGTTGTTCCTGATTACCAGCTTTCACTTGCGATTGGTAAGGAAGGTCAGAATGCCCGTCTTGCAGCAAGACTGACAGGATATAAGATTGATATTAAGTCGGAGACACAGGCTAAGGATGCAGAAGGCTTCCGCTACGAAGACTATATGTATGATGAAGACGGCGACGTATACTACGAAGAGGACGAATACGAAGACGGCGAAGCTGCAGAGGCAGAGGAGACAGCAGAAGCTGTTGATACTGAGGCAGCAGACGAAACAGCAGAAGAGGTTACAGAGGAAAGCAATGAGTAAGAAGATTCCTTTAAGACAGTGTGTAGGCTGTGGAGAAATGAAGAACAAGAAAGAAATGTTGAGAGTCTTAAAGACTGAGGATGAGGGCATTGTGCTGGATACCACAGGCAAGAAGAACGGCAGAGGCGCTTACGTGTGCCGTAATGCCGAATGCCTGCAAAAGGCAAAGAAGACCAAAGGATTAGACAGATCTTTCAAAATGACGATTCCCGAAGAGGTTTATGATAGCCTGACAAAGGAGATAGAGGCGCTTGAAGCAAGATAGAATATATTCCATGCTTGGCCTGGCGATGAAGGCAGGCAAGGTGGTAAGTGGAGAATTTGCAGTCGATAAGAGCATCAAGGATGGCAGTGCCTGGCTGGTGATTATAGCATCGGATGCATCGGATAACACTACAAAAAAGTTTTCCAACTCGTGTGAGTTCTATGAAGTACAGCAGTATATCTACGGTACGAAAGAGGAGCTTGGACGTGCAATTGGTAGAGATATGAGATCGTCTCTTGCCATTACAGATGAGGGCTTCGCTAAGTCATTAGGTAAATATCTGGAACCAGTTTGCAATGAGAATGGAGATAGAAATGGCAAAAATGAAAGTTTATGAATTAGCGCAGGAGATGGGCTTACAGAGTAAGGATATCCTGACAGCATTAAAAAATAAAGGGATAGAGGTAAAGAGCCATATGAGCGTATTAGAAGACGGACAGGTAGAAGATTTAAAGAACTCCTTAAAGGCACCTGCTAAGTCTGAGGAGACACCAAAGGCAGCTGAAGCTGACAAGAAAGAACAGCCAGCAGATGCAAAAGCACCGGTAAAGAAAAAGAAGAGCATTATTTTTGTAAGCAACCCACATAATTCAAAAATGCCGGGCGCACAGATTCCAAGAAAACCGGCACATCAGGAGAAAAAGGCAGCACCTGCGCCTGCACAGGCAGCGAAAGCGGCAGAGCCAGTAAAAGCAGCAGCAAAACCTGTAGAAACATCAAAGGCTGCTGAGGCTCCGGTTAAGGCAGCAGAACCGGTGAACACAACAGTAAAGGCAGAGACAAAGCCTGAAATAGTAAAGCCGGTAGAAACTGCTCCGGCACCTGAGACACCAAAGGCAGCACCTGCACCACAGCCTAAGGCTGAGACAGCAGTGGAAGCACCTAAGGCTACAGAAGCACCTAAGGCAGCACCTGCTCAGGACAACAGAGCCGCACAGACATCTGCTCCAAGACAGCAGAGTGGTTCCCAGGATAGAAATTCAGACAGAAATCAGGATAGAAGACAGGGATATAATAACGGATCAAGACAGTATGATAACCAGAGACGTTCTGATAATAATAACTATCAGAGACGTGATGGTGGTCAGCAGCGCTCTTTTGACGGAAATGGCAACAGACGCGATGGCAGTCAGCAGCGTTCTTTTGATGGCAACAGACGTGATGGTGGTCAGCAGCGTTCCTTCGACGGTAACAGAAGAGACGGCGGTCAGCGTAACAATGACGGCAACAGAAGACCTTTTGATTCAAACAGACAGAATGCAAGACCAGGACAGGGCTTTGGCGGCAACAGAGGCGGTTTCAACAAGGATGATGACAGACGTGATAACAACAGAGGCGGCTTCGGCGGCAAGCAGGGTGGCAGACCAGGACAGAAGAGTAATAATTTTGTTCCAGACAGCCCGATTAAGGACGCAGAGAAGCATAGAGACGAAGAGAAGCGTCGTATCAGCCAGGAGAAGGATAAGAAGAACCGCAAGGATCTGATGTATGAAGAAGATGGCGATATGCAGAACATCAAGGGCAAGAATAAGCCTGGTAAGTTCATTAAGCCTGAGAAGAAGCCTGTTGAGCAGGTAGAAGAGCAGATCAAGGTAATCACTTTACCTGAGACTCTGACAATCAAGGAACTGGCTGACAAGATGAAGATTCAGCCATCCGCTATCGTTAAGAAGCTCTTCATGCAGGGACAGATCGTAACTGTAAATCAGGAGATTTCCTATGAAACTGCTGAGAATATCGCAATTGATTATGATATCATCTGCGAGAAGGAAGTTAAGGTAGACGTTATCGAAGAGCTGTTGAAAGAGGATGAAGAAAAAGAAGAAGATATGGTTAAGAGACCTCCTGTTATCTGCGTAATGGGACACGTTGACCATGGTAAGACTTCTCTTCTGGATGCTATCCGTAAGACTAATGTAACAGATAAGGAAGCAGGCGGTATCACACAGCATATCGGTGCTTACACAGTAAATGTAAACGGTGAGAAGATCACATTCCTGGATACACCTGGACATGAAGCATTCACAGCTATGCGTATGCGTGGTGCAAATTCCACAGATATTGCAATCCTTGTAGTTGCAGCAGATGATGGCGTTATGCCACAGACTGTAGAAGCTATCAATCATGCCAAGGCAGCAGGCATCGAAATCATTGTTGCAGTAAACAAGATTGATAAGCCGGGCGCTAATGTAGAGCGTGTAAAGCAGGAATTGACAGAATATGGTCTGATCGCAGAAGACTGGGGCGGAAGTACAGTATTCGTACCTGTATCTGCTAAATCAGGCGAAGGTATTGACAACCTTCTGGAAATGATTCTTCTGACAGCAGAAGTTCTGGAGCTTAAGGCTGACCTCAAGGCAAACCCGAACCGTAAGGCGCACGGTACCGTCATCGAGGCAAAGCTGGATAAGGGCCGTGGTCCTGTAGCTACAATTCTTGTACAGAAGGGTACACTTCATGTTGGTGATTTCGTATCTGCAGGAGCAGCCAGCGGTAAAGTACGTGCCATGATCGATGATAAGGGCAGAAGAGTAAAGGAAGCAGGTCCTTCTACTCCTGTAGAGATCCTTGGACTTGGCGATGTTCCAAACGCAGGTGAAATCTTCCTTGCACATGAGAATGATAAGGAAGCAAAATATTATGCAGAAACATTCGTAGCACAGAATAAAGAGAAGCTTCTTGAAGAAACTAAGAGCAAGATGTCTCTGGATGATCTGTTCTCACAGATTCAGGCTGGTAACCTCAAAGAGCTCAACCTGATCATCAAGGCTGACGTTCAGGGTAGTGTGGAAGCAGTTAAGCAGAGTCTTGTTAAGCTTTCCAACGAAGAAGTTGTAGTAAAATGCATCCATGGCGGTGTAGGTGCTATTAACGAATCTGATGTTATTCTGGCTTCTGCATCCAATGCGATCATTATCGGTTTCAATGTTCGTCCGGATGCACAGGCTAAGGCAACAGCAGAGCGTGAAGGTGTTGACGTAAGACTGTACAGAGTCATCTATCAGGCTATCGAAGATATTGAAGCTGCAATGAAGGGTATGTTAGACCCTGTATTTGAAGAGAAGGTAATCGGTCATGCAGAAGTAAGACAGATCTTCAAGGCATCTGCAGTAGGTAATATCGCAGGTTCTTATGTTCTTGATGGTGTATTCCAGAGAGGATGCAAGATCAGAATTACCAGAGAAGGCGAGCAGATCTACGAAGGTGAACTGGCATCATTAAAGAGATTTAAGGATGACGTGAAGGAAGTTAAGGCAGGATTTGAATGTGGTCTTGTATTTGACGGATTTGATGCTATGCAGGAGCTGGATATTGTAGAAGCATATATTATGGTAGAGGTTCCAAGATAGGAACTTCTGCCCTGAACTGAAGTAACTGCAGATATTGATTGCAGCTTACGGAAAGGTGTAATAAGTATGAGAAAGAACAGTGTTAAGAATACCCGTGTGAATGGGGAAGTTATGCGTGTCCTTGCTGAAGTGATAAGAAGCGAGATCAAGGACCCGAGAATTAACCCCATGACCTCAGTTGTAGCTGTAGAGGTAGCACCGGACTTGAAGACTTGTAAGGCATGGATTTCTGTTCTGGGTAATGAAGAATCTCAGAAGGATACACTTGCCGGTCTAAAGAGCGCAGAGGGCTATATCAGAAATCAGCTTGCAAGAAAGATCAATCTGAGAAATACACCTGAAATTCGTTTTATTATTGATCAGTCTATTGAATATGGTGTGAATATGTCCAGAATGATCGATGAAGTCAATCGTGCAGATGATGAGAAGCATGTGGATGATGACGCGGAGTAACCTTTAGATAATCAGTGCGGGGAAGTGTCATTTCCCCGCATTATTTAAGAGAGGAAGAGGATGTGTATATGTTCCAATTATTGAAGGAATGTGAAGGAGCAGCTAATATTGTAATATCCGGTCATATCAGACCCGATGGAGACTGTGTCGGTTCCTGTATGGCAACATATTTGTTTCTGAAAAAGACAATGCCGAAAGCTGATATCAGAATTTTTTTGGAACAACCGGCAGACATTTTTTCCTGTATTCAGGATTTTGACCTGATAGATACTACTTTTCAGATGGAAGCAGAGCCTGATGTATTTATCGCACTGGATTGCGAGAAGACCAGACTTGGGGAAGCTGAGAAGATTTTTGACAAAGCAAAGAAAACAATCAACATCGATCACCATATCAGCAATGAACATGGTTGTGGTGATGTCAATTATATAGATCCCAAGGCAAGTTCAGCTTCTGAGCTTGTGTATGATGTTCTGGATAAACAATATCTGGATGAGGAGATTGCCAAGGCAATCTATATCGGTATGATTCATGATACCGGTATTTTCCAGTATTCCAATACATCACCTAAGACATTACATACAGCAGCAGATTTGATTTCCTATGGTTTTGATTTTCCGACTCTGATTGATAAGACCTTCTATGAGAAGACCTATGTACAGAATCAGATCCTGGGAAGAGCTTTACTGGAGAGTATTCTGTTCATGGATGGCAAATGTGTAGTCAGCTACATTGACCAGAAGACCATGAAATTCTATGATGTGACCAGCAAAGATCTTGAAG
>OHLH01001475.1_pt1 | contig 11467 bp, 6 predicted proteins | sample 1569061 | NCBI WGS metagenome assembly OHLH01 (sample SAMEA3879603, study PRJEB24766) | human gut metagenome | biome: human-associated habitat; feature: feces | place: USA | collected 1985/1987
GTGGTCGTGCTGCTTGATATTCTCCATAGGCAATACTCCTTTCATTCAGCCAGCAGTTTCTTCATGGTTTCCATTTTCCGCTTTGCGGTTTCCTGCCGGAAGTTGACGCCAGTAAAGCGTATCGGGACGCACATGGACAGCAGTCGGTCATAAATCCGGGAATGGGCCGTGTCTGTCGGCTTTTTCAACTCGTCCAGCGGGCGGTTGGTGGTGGCGATCAGCGGCTTGTTGCTGCGGTATCGGGTATCAATCACATGGAATACCTGTTCCAGTCCATAGTCGGTGCCACGCTCCATGCCGAAGTCGTCAATGATGAGCAGGGGATAGCGGCAGAGCCTGTCCACAATATCATTGCGCCCGGAAAAGCTGCTGTTCAACTCGTTCAGGATTCGGGCGAAGTTTGTCATACGCACAGGCACTTCCTGCTCCATCAGAGCGTTTGCAATGCACCCGGCAAGGAAACTCTTGCCGGTGCCCACACCGCCCCAGAGAAGAAGCCCAAGGTTCTCTGCGCGCATGGTCTGCCATTGCTCTACATAGCGGTGTGCATGGTGCATCTGCGGGCTGCGGCCATTGTTGTTTTCAAAGGTCCAGTCCAGCATTGCCGGGTCAGAAAATCCCTCTGCTTTCAGCCGCCGCACAAGGTCGTTGTGCTTTTGCTGGCTGATAAGGGTTTCTTGTTTTTCTCTTTCCGTGCGCTGGCAGCTGCATTCGATTGGGTACTTGTTCTTGCCCATCAGGGCAATGCCCTTTGCAAAGAACGCTTCTTTTGGGGTGTGACACTTTCCACAATGAAGCAGGCCGTCCTTGCCATAATAATCATCGGTGTTTTCGGGAATACTGGATGGGAGCTGATCCAAAATTTTTTCTATCGTCTTTATAGGCTTTCTCCTTCCTTGAATGTGTAGTCCGGGATGCCCGGTGTCGATTTTCGTTCTGTTTTCTGCCGCTTTGCCCAGATACGCAGGGTGGCAGCATGGTCGGCGTACTTCTTACCTGTAGACTGGATATAAGCCGAAAGTTGCTCGATCAGGCTGTCCAGCCCGAAGAAATCGGCTTTAAGCCGCTTGTACTCCATCTCTGTTAAAAAGACGTTCTGATATTCGCCAAAGGTCAAATGAGCAGCTGTTGTTTTTATCAGGTGGTTATCTTTCAGGCTGTTCTTATTACGTTGGTTAGTGGAACACTTTTGTTCCGTGGAAGATATCTTTTCTGTTCCATCGGATGGAACAGAATCGTTCCATGCAGGGGAACATTTTTGCGCTGTCGGAACTTTTACAAAGATATTGTTGGGAACAGCAATGTGACCTCTCCTGCGCTCGATCAAATCGGCATCTTCCAGCGAGCGCAACGCACGTTTAATGCTCATAGTGCTGCATCGCAGAGCTTTGCTTAATGCAGAAAGAGGGAAAATCACATAGACGAAGCCGCGCTCATCCATCCAGTTGTTCTTTTGAGAAAGAGTTGCCCGGTCAAGCAGCAGGGTGTAGAGCAACTTCGCTGTGTGGCTCAAGTCGGTATCCAGCAGAAAGCGGGGATAGGGCAGATATTGCGGCAAAGGTGTAGTGACAGTCAGGTAGTCGGAAATAAAATTCACCTCCAGTGTTTTTTCATCAAACAGATTTTTGGAAAGCATTTTACTGGCTGTTGGTAGTCTCCAGAAGATGCTGTCGATGCTGCTCTTTCAGATGCACAATATAACTTTCTGCTTTTTGCAAAGCAGCAATAACTTTTGCTTCAATCTCTACATTTGTCAGAAAGTCAGGATAAAGAGCAAAGCAGTGTTCGAGGCGGAAAATAAAGCTATCAGAGGCACTTTTGATTTCGCAAAACATTCCTTCGGCATCGGCGACATGATCAACCGTTGCCATCTTTTCTCCTAGCTCACGAATGGTCTGGAGTTCGGTGCTGCGCTTTCCCGATGAAATAAAAGGTCGATTCTCCGAGAGTGGATCAGCCGTTTGGATCTTCGATGTGGCAGCAGTAGAAAAATTGTTTTCGGTGACCTTGGAAAGTAATTCTAAATTCTCATAGGTGTCTGCACTATCGTCTGGTTTACCGTTCAGCTTTTCCTCTCGCCACGTTGATACCACGGTGGGCAATGCTTCCGTGGGAGTTCCACGGATAATGGTAGCCTCTCGCTGGGATAGCTTAAGTTTGCCGGATAAGATTTCTTCCTGAATGCCGGGGCAGTATTTTTCCATCAGCTCAACGGTTTTCATGAACTGCTCGGCACGAATTACAAAAGAGAGACTTACATTATTTTCTTTGGCGATTCGTTCAGTTGTGTTTTCTACAGGTGGCAAATTGTCAATTTGACAGTTTGCCACCTGTGTGTACTGATTGCCATGATTTCCCCCACGAGTGGATTTTTCAGAATGATACTGTTTTCCAATCAGGAACTTTTTCTGTTCAGGTGTCAAATTCCGACGACCCAGCTGATGTTTGCAGATCCATGCCAGAACATCTTCACGGGTTTCGCAGGTGCAGGAAATCGAGCGGGTGGTATAAGGGATTTCTGGGTGCTGCTGGAGAATCTTATAGCGATTATGACCATCAACAAGAATGTTGCCCCAGACGATCAGGGGAGACAGGACTTCGCCCTCTGAAAGGATGTTTTCTTCCAGTTGCTGAAATTCTTCATCGGTCAATGCAGGAATCTGAGATTGAAATTCGGAATCAATGATAAATTCAAACTTGTTTTTCTTCATAGGCAAAATCTCCTTTCAAAAATTTATTGGTAGTTCAGCCGTTATCCCCGCATGGATTTCCTGCCCCCTTCCGGCGGCGTCTTCCGGCTCGCTCTTGTGAGATCACCGCCGGGTATTCCATGCGGACGGTCATTTGGTTCTCAAGGTTCAATGATAGATTTGAAACTAGGCTAACACATTCATGGGAGATTTTTTAGGACACATTATGTCTGGTTTTTACGAAAGTTGATTTGAATTTCTGCTAAAAATCGGACATTCAATGCCTGAACTGGTGTGAAAGCAATGAAGAATGTGCTTCTGTGGGCTTAGTGTATCACATCGTAAATTTTGTTTTTAGGAACTGGTAGTTCCGGTTTTTAAGGGATATGAAATGAATTTCAAGGCAAAATCGGAACTACTGGTTCTGGTTTTTCGTATCAACGTGATTTCGGATTTTGGGTGCCGTTCTCTCTGCATGGACTTCCTGCCCCCTCTCGGCGGCGTTTTCCGGCTCTCCTTCTGGTCATCGCCGGGTATCCCATGCAGACGGTCATGCGGTTTTCAAGGTTCGATGAGGAGTTGTAGAAAGCATATCACAATCATACAAGCGTTTTTAGGACGTATCAGGTCCGGTTTTGAGGGAGAAAACCGGACTTGGGAGGTCCGGTTCTTGTGAACGGCTCTGGATAGAGCATACCATAAAATTGCTCGATTTTTTAGGAAGTAATACTTCCGCTTTTTGCCTTCAAAACCGGAAGTAATAGTTCTGGTTTTGTGCAATATTGAATGAATCAACGACGATTTTTCGGAAACGATTTTTTCTACAAGAAATTTGCTTATTCAGCGTCTGTTAAGATACGCAGTCGGCACAGTTTATGTGCTGAATATCGGGTTTTGGCGAAGTCCAACAATCGTTTTTGAAGTCGGATTTGTAAAATCAGATTTAAAAATCGTGAGTTGGTACCAACTCGCCCTGCTTGCTGCGGTTGCAAACTCGAAAATTTTTGTGCAGAAAAATAACCGTCCGCTTCAAGTTGAACTTGAAAACGGACGGTCCTGATTGCAAAATGATTTTCAAATTTGGGAAGCACGTTGAGAGGTTTCATAGCATCCGCAAGCAGGGCAGACGTATATACAACGTCTGCATCTGCAAGCAATGTGTCTGTCTATACAAACACCATTTGCGTTGCAAAACGCTTGTTAGGGAGCACCCAAACCCTTGAACTGCATCGTGCCGATGCAGGCTGATAAAGGGGCAAAACAGACAAATATACAGCGGATGCTTTGGTGAAACTGCGATGGTTTTGAATTTCTATTTCATTGATTAGCGATTAGTGGTAGAATCATATTATGACTGAAGTGAAACTGTAGATGAGGGACTATTATGGCATCATTAACTCATGTGTGCGTATGGTCGAAAAACGGTTGGAAGCGTATAACGCCAGAAGAAGTTGCAAGGGAACATTCTCGTGGTGGGGTTTCGGCCCGCAGCGGTATTTTCATGTGCTCGTTGTGTGGTCAATATGTTACATTTTTCAACGGAAGAGTACAAGCTCCGCATTTTCGCCATAGTTCAGCAGAAGCGGATAAGAGCTGTCCGGAACGTATGTATGTCCACGGATACGACTATACATATGCGGCAGGCGAGCATGAACTTCCAATTCGGATAGTCAATGTTACAGACTATGGGTTTGAATTTGAGTTGGGCCTACTTGCTGTTCCAAGGATAGTTCTGAACCAGCAAGAAAAAAAGAATGTCACGGTCATTCCATCTGATAAAGCAATGACACCGTTCGTATACTCGTTTGAACGCTTGAATGCGGAATCTATCACCTATGTTTCGATAGGAGAGTACCCTTGTGAAAGTTATACTGTTATATCGTCTGATGAAATAGAGAAAACCTATTGGCCCCGAGTAGTGGAAGGTATAAAAAGAAGTGGTTCGCTCTTTAGCGGAGAAACAGGACGGATGCTTACAGATGATGCAGATGTTGTAGTCGGAAAATGCTACTATTTGCTTTCCACAGGATGCCTGGATGATATTTACAATGGAATCTCAATAAAGACTGTTCTGAAGAAGAGTGCCTCATGGACAACATGGTATCTATCGGAAGTTTTGGTGACAGATTTTACAGAGTCGGCAGCAGAGTTCTTTCTTAATTACCATTGCCGTCTCACAAGTGAACCGATTTCAATTCAGCCGATTTGGCCAGTCTATGTGCAGTCGCCATATATTATCCAAAACTCAGGGGAAACAACATGGTTTCATATTCGAGGACAAGGCGTTCAGAGTCAAGGAGAAATTGTTACAAAAACCTATCCAGCAGCACCAATGCTGTATTATACTTCGGATGAAGGTAAGGTGTGTTCGATTGAAATCAATGAGCGACAGCAATTGATTTCAACAGGGCGAGCAAAGGTGCTGGAGTATACATATCTTTGGAAGAAGGAGCTAAAAGAACGCTCAGGTAGACCGATAGTGACTATCACTGATGTCCAAGGGAATGCTTTGAAGTCCGGTTTGGAAAATGAGCTTCCGGTAAATCACAGCATACGGATACTTGCTCCATTTGACGGTGTGGTTCAAATCAAGAGGAATGGATATGTTATTGAAAAGATTCTTCTGAAGGCGGAAACAGCCATCGAATATAGTAATGTGCAGTATGGCATGAAAATCAGCGTCCTTCAAGGACTTGATATTATTTGGAACATAGAATATCAGCGTTTGAGTAGAACGGTCAGTTCTTCAGATGACTTACATGTTGTACATGAGCTGATGAGTGCTCGTGGGGCAAAAGTGCCGGTTTCACATACATTGGGCGCAACATTGTCTCTGCTGAAAAATTATCCGGAAACAAAAAAATGGATTTCTCAAAAAATACGAAGTGGCCACATAGAAGAAAATGCACTTGTATACTATAAGCATTTCATTAGATCGTTGAAAACGAAAGGGAAGGAAAAAAGATGAACTATCTTGAAAGACTATCATCAGGTGACGTAAAAACAATTTGTGAATTGATTGGACCGAGAGAACTAAAACAGAATTTTCGAGCAAATTCAAATGGTTTTAATACTATAAAACCGGGCTTTCGGCCAAATTCTCTTTCAGATGAAATGGCTGTTAGCCTTACAGCGCAAAATGTGACGATGCGTTTTATATCCAAATTTCTGAATGAAAAAATTCAGTCCATGATGGATAAAATCGCTAGTGAACAGGATAAATTGATTTCACAAGGGGTTCCATCGGATGGAGCAAGAGTAGTAGCTCTGGCAAACAGCTCATTTTCTAATAATATGGAGCTTTATTTTCGTTTGGAGCAACCAGTGCGGTCTTCAGAGGAAATAGGTGCGTTAAAAATCGCTGTACGTCTTGTGAAAGGAATGTGCCAAAACGAATCCAATAGCGTGCATGCTTCTAAAGCGGCGGATAATTTGGAGGAAGATGCTTTACGGAAAGAACTTGAAGCGCAAAAGGAATATGCACAGAAAAAGATTCAACAACTCCAAGGACTTCTGAAGGATGTGCAGGCCGATGTGAATGAAAAACAGGACAATATTATCCAGCTGCAAGCAGAAAAGAAAAAACTTGAAGGAGAACTAAATGCTGGACAAAGTGAACTTGCAAAATACCATAAATTGGAGAAATATTCTGTTAGTCAGAGTGATATACAAGAACAAAGTATGTACCCATATTGTTCGCTTTGTCGGGTCTATTGGTATGATGGGAAAATGCGGTTAAAGCGGCTATCGGACATCGAGAACAATGAAGTCCTTGATAAATACTGCGAAATCTATCCATATCAGAAAGAACTGTTTACAAATCAAAAAACAAACGGATTTCCGGAAAACTATGTTGGTGTTTGGAACTGGCGTACAATTCCAAATATAAATGATCCGAGTCGTGATTACATCGAATCTGAATACAATGCATTTTATCAGCCAACACAGGTCATCATTCTTAAAGAATGCACTTCTATTGAACAGATCGTCAAGAAACTAGTGATGGGCATTTCTGAAAAAATGTACTGTAATGGCACCCTTTTTGCATATTGGAACGGCCAAAAGTATGAGGGTGTACGTTGCAGGGAACAAGACCTTGATATTGGGGCAGATAGGCTTGCATTAAGAGAAAATACCCTTGAATTACCTGTTTTTGAAATCTTCCCTTCAATGCTTTATCAAGCGGGAGAATGTCAAATTTGCAGCGTGCTAAGCCTTGGTATGCCTTGTAGAGTTGTAAAAGTTAAAGAAGCTGTGGAGATTCTGAAAACTCTGCTGCGAAATCGACTGACATGGGCTACTTCTAAACAGAAGGGCATTACGAAGGCGACTCATCAGCAGATCGTAGCATATTTACAGGAACTTCCGGACAAAGACTTTGTGCAAGAACTCTCTGAACAGTGCAATTGTACCGAGGTCGATGCGCAGAAACTAATTCAAGAGTTCGTACAGGAGGCCGATGCTTATCTCTCAGCATCGGACGTCGAAGATGAAACGTTACGTCAGATTATTCTGAGAAAACCGGAATTGGAAAAACGTTGCAAAGAGCTGCTTACAAAGGAATGGGCGGAAGATAATGATGAAAAACTCCGTGAAGCGGAGAACTTTTTGCAGCAAAAAAAGGATGAAGCAGAGAAGGCAAAAACACGATTCGATCAACTTAACTCAGACTATGTGACGCTGGAACAGAAGCTGAAAGAATCGAATAATGAATTAGAAAAACGAGAGCAATTAGCAGCAGAAGTCGAACAACGTGTGGCGGACAGAATTGCAAAAGCTCAAAAGGATGCAGCAGATTTTATCGCATCACAAGCATTTTTGCCACAGAGCAAAAATGTAAACGATCAAAAAGTGAGTGAAACCGCTGCATTTGTATCTGGAGAAACACAGGGAGAAAACCTTGTGGTGCTTAAAATCCTAGATGATGTAATGGAGGAGCTTGCGTATAACTTGAGGGATGCAGGTGTTCAGGAAAAATATACAAAAGCGTTGGCCGCATATCTCTGTTCGGCGTATCGACATCATATCCCGGTGTTGCTTGCAGGCCCGAATGGATTGGGAATTGCACAGGCATTTTCAATGACGTTGTTTGGAAAATCTGCCGCTATCTTATCCTGCATGGGTGAGTATTCAGAAGAGGTTTACGACGTATGTGAAGAATCGGATGATGAAGTGGTAGCAATCTTGAATCCATTCTGTGTGGGTTGGACGCAAAGGATACCGCTTTTCGTGGGAGAAATTTCCAAGTTTTGTTTTCTGATCACGCCCTATGTAGAGGATTTACAGGTGGAACCATTGGGGATGCTGAACTATCTTCTTCCATTGGCAACAGAGTTCTTTGTTGATAAAAGACCGACTGGTATGTATCCTCCAAATAAACTTGGTATGGATTTTAGTGAACTTCCGGAACAAAAAATGCGGCGGTTTAACGAAAAATTCTTGACGAAATTTGGTTCGCTTGCAAAGAGGAATCTCTGGGAAATCTTTGCAGATATGGAGTATATGCTGAAGGATGATTCAATAAAAGAAACAGCAAATAGCTATTTGTTTGGACTTCTCCCATTTGCGTGTTTTGCAGGAAAATTTGATATGCTCCTAGAACAACTTGAAAAAGATGTAGACAAGCTGCCTAAAGATTTTTATAAGATGCTTCATGATTATCTTGGTGAGGATGAATGAACAGAGAAAACGATTTAATTTCCATTATGGCGGGAAGATACCAAATTGAAAGGGGTACAACCGAACCTGTTGAACAATGGCAGATGCGTGTGATTTATAGCGTGCTGGGACAAATGGCGTATGCTTCTCTTTGGGATAAAACGGAAGATGACCAGCCGATTTCAGTGGTTCATTTCAAATCTCGCATGAAGGATCTTCTGGAAAGCTACTGTGGAATATTCAACGGTCTTAGAAAGCTGTTTGGGTATAACTATGAAAATCTGCTGGAAGAAATCTATAACGTACAACTTGAAGGTGGAAAGATATATCATTCAGCGTATAGATTAGCTCCGGCGAGTTATTCAGCTTCAGCGGTAGACGATGTTCTTTTTGCCAGAGGTATGGCACCCGATGAACAGCAGTTTGTCAGTGGACAGGGAACATATTTACTTTCATCCGATTTTCAGGAATCAATCCCTTTGCTAGAGATGTTCCAACTGCCAGATCAAACATTAACTGAAACATGGCGGTATTTGGTTAAAACGGCAAAATGGAATCAATTTTGCCCAAATGACACTACGGAATTTTTGCGGACAGACCCGCCGTTCAAATATGGATATTGGCAACGGGAAAAGCCTGTGGCACAAGAAGTGACGCTTATCAGAATGGGGATGAATGGAAATAGATTCTATTATCTGTATCAAGAAAAAGGAGGACAGGCATTTGTTAGTCAACTTCCAGTATGGATGACCGAAGATCATTTTTATCGCAGAGTATCAAATGCACTGCTTTCCGCAAAACAATCTTTACCGGCGGCAACATACCATGAGGACGGGGCGATTGTGATGTTGAGGCTACAGTATTTGCCGGCGGTGGAAGAACTAAATTTGATAAAGCTTTATAGTTGGCCGACATCCTGTATTGAATTGCCCCATGATTTCAATCGCATTTTTGCAAAAGATGTATTTTATGCTATAAAAAAGACACTTGAGGCTATTGGGTATCAATTTGTAAAGGAATGATAAAATGTCGAACGGCGCAAATTCAATTCATAAAAAGCTTCGTCATGATTTGGAAGACTACATAAAGGCACAGTACTTTGGAAAATCTCCACTTCTGCTTTCGGCGGTAGGACAACACCTGGATGATGAGGGCTTATTATATCAAAAGCCATTTATTGAGTCGTCCCCGGCGTACAAAAGCGTTAAGGATGGTATCCAAAAGGCTAAAATTCCGGACTGGATGAAAAAGTATTTTTCTGATCTTTCAGATGCAGGTGTTGGTGTGTACCCTACACCGTTTGTTCATCAGGTTCAGGCCCTTGAAAATGCCGTTCAAGGGCGAGACTTGTTCGTTTCCACAGGTACTGGTTCTGGTAAAACAGAGTGTTTTATGTGGCCGTTGATGGCAAAATTGGCGACAGAGGCAAAGGATAATCCGGATACATGGAAAATGCGAGGTGTTCGCACGATTGTTATGTATCCGATGAATGCGCTTGTTTCGGATCAGGTGAGCCGGTTGAGGAGATTGATTGGCGATCCGGAAGGAAAATTTCTAAATGTCTTTCGCTCGACCTGTGGTGAAACTGTGCGTCGGCCACAATTTGGTATGTATACTGGTCGAACGCCATATCCCGGAAACGAACCTGTAACCAGTGAGGATAGAAAACTGGAAAAAACGTTGGCACGAATGTCTTTTCCGCAGACAGATTCTGAAAAAAGCTTTTTTGAGGCACTTCGCCACGAAGGTAAAATTCCGGCAAAGATGGATATGCAAACCTTTTTAGAGGGGTTACATAATGGTCGTCATATTCCTGATGCGGAAGATGCAGAGCTGATTACTCGATTTGAAATGCAGAAATTCTGCCCGGATATTCTGATTACGAACTATTCTATGCTGGAGTATATGCTTTTACGTCCGAGGGAAGCGAAAATCTGGCAGGATACAAAAGAGTGGCTTGAAGAAAATCCATCGAACAAGTTGTTATTCGTGATAGATGAAGCCCATATGTACCGGGGGTCATCTGGCGGCGAGGTGGCACTTTTAATTCGAAGACTGTTTCATAAATTGGGAATTACAAGAGATCGGGTACAGTTTATTCTTACAACAGCCAGTATGCCAGATCGAGATCAGGAAGATAAAAATGCTGTTTATAAATTTGCACAAGAATTGACTGCGGCAGATACCACTGTGGAGTTTTGTTATTTGACGGGCGAAAAAGAACAGGCTGATACGGTTGAGCTTCGTTCGATACCATTGCAAAGTTTTCAGAGCGCAGACGCTTCTGCGTTTGAAGAAAATGAATTGGTATGTTTCCAAGCACTTAATCAGTTTTGGAGTGGAGTAGAAGGCTCTACTGCACCCTTTACAGATATGGCATCGGCGTGCCAGTGGATGTACGATAATTTAATCGCTTATCGGCCATTTCATACGCTGATTTCAAAATGTCGGGGCAATGCGGTATCGTTGGCTGAACTTGCGGCAGAAGCATTCCCAGATGTCGGAGAGGAGGAAGCTCTGAATTATGTCAGCATTCTACTGGCAATCGCACCGCTTGCCAAGAATGAAAAGGGGGCAGTTCTATTCCCAGCACGAATGCACATGCTGTTCAAGGGTATTAAGGGAGTCTATGCCTGTGCCAACGAAAACTGTCCACACTCACATACAGATGGAGCCCTTACATTGGGAGAAATCTTCTGGGCGGACGGTCATTTGACCTGTCCTCACTGTAATAGCGTTGTATATGAATTGTACAATGATCGTCGCTGTGGGGCGTTGTTTTATAAGGGGTATGTGTTAGGAAATGCACTTGAAACGCATCAGAGAACGTATCTATGGCATTATTCTGGTCAGGTTCTGGATTCACAGATGAAGGAAGTGCATCTTTATCTGCCACCGGAGGATTATAAGATTCCAGATAAGCAGGGAAAGAACGTAATCCGGCCGTGTTACCTTGACATAAAGAATGGATTTATCAATTTTCGAGATGATTCAGATGACGGAAAACCCAATGTCCGGAAATTATACTATTGTAATTTTGCACAAAAAAATCGGCCACAGATTTTAACGTTTCCAACTTGTCCGCATTGCAGGCATCAATTATCGTCCTCGCAGATCAC
>OHLH01001481.1_pt1 | contig 11444 bp, 10 predicted proteins | sample 1569061 | NCBI WGS metagenome assembly OHLH01 (sample SAMEA3879603, study PRJEB24766) | human gut metagenome | biome: human-associated habitat; feature: feces | place: USA | collected 1985/1987
TGCAGGCGGACTCAACGGAAGCGTAGATGTCCTTCTTGGCATCGTCGGTCCACAGGTCATTCAGGGGAGCCATAACGCCCTTCTTGCCCCAGTTGGCAACCAGACGCTCGGGACCTTCCATGATCAGGTCGGGTGCGCTGCCACCCTCGATGGCGGTGTTGACCTGGTCATCACCATTGGTGTAATCCAGGTACTCAACGGTGACCTTGATGTCGGGATATTTTGCGTTGAAGCTGGAGATCAGCTCCTGCACAGTCTCGTCCTTGCCCCAGCCGCCGATGGGGTATGTCCACAGCTTGATGTTTGCGCCAGCTGCGGTGCTTGCCGCTGCAGAAGCTGCAGTGGAGGAAGCAGCAGTGCTGCTGGAGGAGCTGCCGCCGCATGCGGCCAGTGCACCAGCTGCACTCAGGGCACCCACGGCCTTCAGGAAAGAGCGGCGAGAGATACTGTTTTTCATAAGAAACTTCTCCTTACTCATTGATGTAGTGCGATTCTGCTCTGCGGCCCTCGTGTGGGAACCGCTTCTATTGGCCTTATTATAGAAAAATATTTTCATTTTGTCTATCGGCTGTCTGCCCAATAATGAAAGAATTTTCTTGTGGATGTCGCACAATTTTAGCGAAAAGACTGGCCTTTTGGGCAGGATTCACGGAAATTTTGAAAGTTGTAGCTATTTTGTAACCATTGTAGAAAAATCACACTTTTTGCTGGTGAAAATAGTTTTCACTCAAAAAAGAGGGGAAAATCTGGTAAATTGAAAAGGATTTTCACAAATAAGTCGTACTAATGCGGCGAATTTGGGCGCTCTGCACAGAAACGATCGCGAATTTGTAGTCAAAGCCCCTCTTGCCAAGCGGCAGGGATTCTTTTATACTTTTCTAAAAGGAAAACTTCCCGACAATGGTGTTGGCGTGTGCGGCCGGCCCTTCCGGCGGGAAACGGAGCAGGAAAAAGGAGACCATCATGTCTACGACCACAAACTTCTGGGAGCTGCTGCAGCAAAGGCAGGACGAACTGACAAAATCCGGCCGTGCTGTGGCAGATTACCTTGTCCACCATGCCGACGAGGCACAGTACCTTTCCATTTCCTCCCTTGCGCGGGAATGCAAGGTAGCAGAGGCAACGGTGTTCCGCTTCTGCCGGGCATTGGGCTTTGAGGGCTACCATGAGATGCGCATTTCGCTGGCGCAGGCCAACGCCACCGGTGCGCTGGTCAACCAGCATGAGCCGGAGCCGGGCGCTACCACCGCCAGCCTGTGTGAGCACGCCAGCGGCCTGTTTCTCACTGCCATCAACGGCACCCAGAATTCTCTTTCGCCCGAAGCCGTGGAGCAGGCTGTGGACCTGATGCGTGCGGCGCGGCAGGTGTTCTGCCTGGGTCAGGGCGGCAGTATGCTGCTGGCCAACGATATCTGCGCCCGCTTTTCCAGCCTGTCCAATAAGTTCCGCACCGCAGGGGACAGTCATCTTCAGATCCTGGCTGCCAGCCTGATGGGCCCGGAGGATGTGGTGCTCTTTATCTCCTATTCCGGCGCGACCCGCGATATGCTGGAAACGCTGCGCACGGCCAAGGCATCCGGCGCAAAGATCATTCTGCTCACCCATTATGAGGATTCGCCCGGTGCAGCCATGGCAGATGTGGTGCTGCGGTGCGGCGCGCAGGAGAGCCCACTGGATTCCGGCAGCATCCCCATCAAGGTGGCGGTGCTTTATGTGGGCGAGGTGCTTCTGCTCCGCTATATGCTGGATGACCCCGAGCATACCAACGAAGCCCAGGACCGCACCAGCGAGGCGGTGGCCATCAAGTTGATCTGAACAGTAAAACAGGCGGCATCCAACTTTGGTTGGTGCCGCCTGTCTTTTCGTTATAAGAGCGCTATAGTTTCATCCGGGAGCTGCTTCTGGTAGTAGGTCACCTTCCACCGGATATTTTTCGGTTCCACCGGCGCAAAGTGGAGCGAGGAACAGGCGGTGCGGGTATCACCCTGCTGCTTTCCGCTCACAAAGATCGCCGTTGGGCCGTCTGCCCCGCCGATGATGCCAATGGCTCCATCTTCCGTGGGTGCGTCGCTTTTCCGGATGGGCTTATCACTGGAGGCGCAGTCGTTCACCTGCACCCAGCCGGTGGTCACGGCGGGGGTCAGGGTGTAAGTCATTTCCACAAATTCCCGGGGCCATTCCATGGGCGGCCCCATGTGGGGGAGGTCACTCTCTGGCAGCCGGGCCGGTTTCAGGTCTTTGACCGTCAGCACGCAGGGCACACCGGTGACGGGGTGGGCAAACTCCACGACCTTTCCGGGCGCTGCCATGAACTGCACCGCTTCGGCAGGCTGTTCCCGCTGGGTGAGGGTCAGTGTCAGGCTGGTGATGTGGGCCGGCCTGCGCTTTGTCGCCCAGGGAAAGCTCCACTGCCGGAGATCCCAGCCTTGTTCCGGGTCAAGCCCGTAGTGCTTCACGATGTCCCGCGCGGCCTGTTCACCGCTGCAAACGATCTCCTCTTCGGAGCGGAGGGGGTTATAATATTCCCCGGCACCGCGGCTGTACTCCACGGTTTTGCCGTTGATGGCTACACTTGGCAGATAGTCAAAAGAACCAAACGGGTCCTCGGCTTCGGCCAGTTCGACAACTTCCGGCGGGCATTCGTCAATATCCATCCCTTCATAAGCGGCCAACTTCTGGTAATGCGCTTCGATCGCTTCACGCTCCACCTGGCGGCAGATGTCTACAACCAGCCCTTTTCCACAAAGGTAAATCGCCGGGATGATGAAATGCTGCCCGCCCCACACCGAGTGTGCCCCGCAGGACACTTCCTGCCCGGGGCGGCCCCGATGCGGGCGGTGACAGCCCGGATTGTCCTCAAAATAAACCTTCCACTCCATCTGCGTTCCACCTTTCTGCTCAATTTTTCTCTATTGTAGCGCAGAGGGATTTTTCTGTCAACCGACGCTTTTTTACCCGGTGCCGCTCATATCCTGCCGCCTGTCCGAATAGACTGTTTCCGAGAAGCAGACGCAGAAGGTGCGGCCTTGCCGCCCGGTGCGGACGGGAGAGAGGAGAGAGCAATTTGGAAAAACAGGAGTGTTTGGAAGCCACTGTCTGCCGGGAGATCGGGGCACGCACCGGCGGGGAGATCCTGATTGGCGTGGTGGGGCCGGTGCGCACCGGCAAGAGCACCCTCATCAAGCAGTTTATGGAGCAGCTGGTGCTGCCTGCCATCGGCCCGGCGGATGCAAAGCTCCGGGCCCGGGATGAGCTGCCGCAGTCGGCGGCAGGGCGAACGATCATGACCACAGAGCCGAAGTTCATCCCGGAGCAGGCCGTGCCGCTCCAACTGGAGGGCGGCGGGGAGTGCCGTATCCGGCTCATCGACTGTGTGGGCTATATGGTGGAGGGAGCCATGGGCCACGAGGAGGACGAGAAGCCCCGCATGGTCAAAAGCCCCTGGTTCGAGGAAGAGATCCCCTTTGACCTTGCCGCTGAGACCGGCACCCGCAAGGTGATCTGTGAGCACTCCACCATCGGGGTGGTGGTCACCACCGACGGCTCAGTCAGCGATATCCCCCGGGCGGGCTACGCAGAGGCCGAAAGGCGGGTCGTCACCGAGTTGGAAGCGCTGGGCAAGCCTTATATCATCCTGCTCAACAGCACCCACCCGGACGCGCCGGAGACCCGGCAGCTGGCCGAGGGCATGGCGCGAGACTACCGCCGCACCGTGCTGCCGGTAAGCTGCGTGGACTTGGACGCCGCCATGCTGGGGGAGATTTTGCGGCGGGTGCTGTATGAATTTCCGGTGCAGGAGCTGGATTTTGCTCTGCCCCGCTGGGTGACCATGCTGGAGCCCGGGCACTGGTTGCAAGCACAGGTGTACACAGCTGCCATGCAGCTGGCAGAGCGGGTGTCCCGCATGAAGGATCTGCCCGCCGGAACGGACGCCCCTGCGCTGGAATGCGATGCCGTGCAGCGCTCGGCAGTGGCGGGCGCAGATCTTGCCGCCGGCAGTGTGCGGGTGAGCTTGGAGTTAAAGCCGGAGATCTTTTATCAGGTGCTCAGCGAGCAGACCGGGCTGGACATCGGGGACGAGGCGGGGCTGATGCCCTGCATCATGGAGCTTGCCCGGGCAAAACGCGCCTACGAGAAGGTGCGCAGCGCCTTGGAGCAGGTGGAAGCCACCGGCTACGGCATCGTGATGCCCAGCATTGAGGAGCTCTCGCTGGAGGAACCGGAGATCGTCCGGCAGGGCGGGCGGTACGGTGTCCGGCTGGAAGCCAGCGCACCCTCCATCCATATGATGAAAGCCGTTATCCACACCGAGATCAGTCCCATTGTGGGCACCGAGAAGCAGAGCGAGGATCTGGTGCAGAGCCTGCTGGGTGATTTTGAAGCAGACCCGGAGAGGCTGTGGGAATCGAACATCTTTGGCAAGAGCCTGCATGAACTGGTGAATGAGGGGCTGCAGAACAAGCTCCTCCACATGCCGCAGGAAGCCCGCACCCGCCTGCAGGAAACGCTGGAGCGGGTCATCAACGAGGGCTGCACTGGACTGATCTGTATCCTGATCTAGGCGTATCTGAAAAAATCCCCGCCCGCCGTAAGTTCTGCTTACAGCGGGCGGGGATCGTTCTGTCTTATTTTTCTTCCTCGGTCAGCTTGTTGATCAGCAGCTGATAGATCTCGTTGCCCTTCAGGATGAACTGCTTCTTCACCAGTTCGGCGCTCAGCCGGTCGGGCGCACCCAGTTCCAGACAGAACAGTTCGCTGTCCAGCCCCTTTACGGTGCAGCGCACGGTGCAGTGACCATCGGCCTTTTCGGTGATGCGGGCGCTGTACTTGGCCTCCTTGCGGGCCCATGTCTGGCAGCGCAGCACGGCAGCCACCGCCCGCTCCCGCACGCTGCGGGGCAGGTCGTAGGCCAGCTCCTGCGCTACCTTGCGGCCTTTGTCGGTAATGGTGTAGCTGTCGCCGGTCAGGGTGACCAGCGCCTGTTTTGTGATATCGTCCAGACAGGAGCCGATCTCAAAATAGTTGACAAGGGCTTCCTCCATCAGGGCGTTCTCAATCTCCTGCCGGGTAATGGGACCGGCGTTTTTCACCAGATAGCACAGCAGCAACCGGATCTCGGTGCTGCTGGTCAGGCCGCCGGGACGGACACCGGCGGTAAAAGCATCATTGGCGCTCATCGTTCCTTACATCCCCCTTGCGCTTTCACATGGTATCAAAGGTCTGCGCCGCTGCCAAAAGGGCGGGCAGCGGGCAGACAAAAACTCTTTCTATTAGTATAAAGGCTTTCAGCCCGGATTGCAAGCCGCAACGGCAAAATCTGTCTCAATGCGCTTGGGGCATTCCGGTGTGGAGTACACCCACCTGTCCAGATGTCCCTCGGTGATGAAGTACCGCAGCTCAAACCGGTGGGGCTGGCTCAGGGCGTGGTTCACGATGACCAGCTTGATCTTCATCTTTTCCGGCAGGATGTTTTTGATGTAGACACTTACCGCCTGCCCGGGCGCAAGACCGGAGCAGCTCTCCGCAAGCCCCGCAAGGTTCGGCGCAATCTCCACAAAGGTACCGTATTCCTCCACGCTGCGCACGATGCCCACCACCGTTTCGCCCACGGTGAACCGGGCGGCGTTCTCTGCCCATGTGCCCAGCAGCTCCCGGATGGTCAGCACAAAGCGCCCTTGCGCGTCCCGGTTCTTGATGGCGCACAAGATCTGCTGTCCTACGCTGACCCGGTCGGCAGGGGAGGAGATGCGGCTTACCGACATACAGTCGATGGGCAGCAGGGCACTGATACCACAGCCCACGTCACAAAACGCGCCGAACGGCTCGATGTGGGTCACGGTACAGGGCAGGATATCCCCGGGCGAAAGGGTGTCCAGATACTCCGCCTTGCACAGCCGCTGCGCCTCGGCGCGGGAAAGCCGGTAGCAGGGCGCGCCGTCCTCGTCCGTGTCCAGCCCCTCGATGACAAAACAGGTGGGGCGTCCCACCCGGGTCAGCACCGCAATATCCCGCACGGTACCGGTTTCGGCACCGTCCGCGCACTGGGCAAAGGGCATCACTGCCTTTACGCCGCCCAGCTCAAACCGCAGCTGCCGCCGGGTGTCAAAGGCAAGGGCAGTGGCCTGTAAAATCTCGCCGCTGGCCATGGCAGCCCGCAGCTCGGCAGGGGACAGACGGGCGGCAGAACGGTAACTGTTTTCGGTACGATAAGCTTGCATCATGTTTCATTCCTCTTTCTATATGGTTTTCGGGTCTCTGTGCGATGCTACAACGATATGCAGCAGTGTGCGCAGATATTTGCATTTTGTGCGGCTTTGCATTATACTATATCTGTATGCGCAGCACCCGCTCAGCGGGCGGCGGCACACACTGGCTCTGCCGGGCATCTGCGCGGCAGAAAAGAAGGGAGAGGTCGGATAAATATGGACATCGCTGTGGGAGATACCATCCTCACCCGCAAAAAGCACCCCTGCGGGGCATCCAGCTTCGAGGTGCTGCGGGTGGGCATGGATTTTAAGATCCGCTGCACCGGCTGCGGACGCGAGGTCATGCTGCCCCGCGCCAAAATTGAAAAGAACATCAAAAAGGTGGTAAAGCCCGGCAGCGCACAGTAGCGCAGCCAACGCACCCGAACCGGAACGAATTTGTAAGGAGAACTGCAAGGATGCAAGATATTTCTTCCCGGATGGATGCGGTCTGCCGCCGCTTTGAGGAGCTTTCCATGCGGCTGAACCAGCCTGATGCCGCCGCCGACCCGGCACTGTTCCGCAAGTTAATGCGGGAGTACCACGACACCGAGCCGGTGGTGGAGGCTTACCGGGACTGGCAGACCGCGCTGGATCATCTGGCACAGGCCAAAGCCCTGCTGGAGGAGCCCGGTTCACTGGACCCGGACTTCAAGCAGATGATACAGCAGGAAATCAGCGAAAAAAGTCAAGATGTGGCAAAGCTGGAAAATAATCTCAAAATTTTGCTGCTGCCCAAGGACGTGAACGACGGCAAAAACGTCATCATGGAGATCCGCAGCGGTGCCGGCGGCGAGGAAGCCGCTCTGTTTGCCCACAGTCTGCTGCGGATGTACACCATGTACGCCCAGAACCGTGGCTGGACGCTGGAACTGCTCAACCTGAACGAGACCGAACTTGGCGGCGTAAAGGAAGCCATCATCTCAGTGGATGGCGCAGGTGCGTATAACCGTCTCAAGTACGAGAGCGGGGTGCACCGGGTGCAGCGTGTGCCGGAGACCGAGACCCAAGGCCGCATCCACACCTCCACCGCCACTGTGGCGGTAATGCCGCAGGCAGAGGAGGTGGACTTTGCGCTGGACATGAAAGACTTGCGCATTGATACCTTCCGCTCCTCCGGTGCGGGCGGTCAGCACATCAACAAGACCTCCAGTGCCATCCGTGTGACCCATATCCCCACAGGTACGGTGGTGGAGTGCCAGAACGAGCGCAGCCAGTTCCAGAACAAGGATAAGGCGCTGGAGATCCTGCGCAGCCGTCTGCTTGCGCAAAAACAGAAGGAACAGCAGGATGCCATCAACGCCCAGCGTCAGGGGCAGGTGGGCACCGGCGACCGCAGCGAGAAGATCCGCACCTACAACTTTCCGCAGGACCGCTGCACCGACCACCGCATCGGCCTGACCGTCCACAATCTGGAAAAGATCATGGACGGCAATCTGGACGAGGTCATTGACGCCCTTGCCACCCGCGAGCAGACTGAAAAGCTGCAAAGGCTGGGCGGGTAAAACCCGGTTTTGCGGGTGCAAAACCATCCAAACAACTGCCAAGCAACTATACTTTACAGATAGAAAGAACGATGATTCGTATGAAAATCAAAACCAGAGTTTTGCCTGCCGATGAAGCAGGCGTAGCCGAGGCCGCGCAGCTGCTGCGGCAGGGACAGCTTGTAGCCCTGCCCACTGAGACGGTCTACGGCATTGCCGCCGATGCCCGCAACGGTGCGGCGGTGCGCGATATCTTTGTGGCCAAGGGGCGCCCGCAGGATAACCCCCTCATCGTCCACGTCACCGGGCCGGAAATGCTGCCGGGTCTTGTCAGCGAGGTGCCGGAGCGTGCCCAGCTGCTGATGGCCGCGTTCTGCCCCGGCCCTCTGACCATCATCATGCCCCGCGGCCCGGAGGTGGCCGCGGAGTGCTGTGCCGGTCTGGACACGGTGGGCATCCGGATGCCCAGCCACCCGGTGGCCCGCGCCGTCATTGAAAAGAGCGGCTGCGCCTTTGCTGCCCCCAGCGCCAACCTTTCCGGCAAGCCCAGCCCCACCAACGCACAGGATGTGTTCACCGATATGGACGGCCGCCTGCCGTTGATTTTGGACGGCGGCGAGTGCGATGTGGGTGTGGAGAGCACCGTGGTGTCGGTGGTGGGTGATAAACCCACCCTGTTCCGTCCCGGCCACATCACGCTGGAGGACTTGGAACGCGCCCTCGGCGAAGAGGTAGAGGTGTCCAAGGCCATTCTGGAAAAGCTGCCGGAGGGTGCTGTGGTGCGCAGCCCGGGCATGAAGTACAAACACTACGCCCCCAAGGCCGATGTGACCTTGCTCAACGGCACCTTTGCGCAGTTCAAGGCCTATGTGGACGCCCATAAAGATGAGAACCCCAGCTGCCTGTGCTTTACCGGCGAAAGCGCAAAGCTGGATGTGCCCTGCGTGGAATACGGCCGCGAGGGGGACGGTGCCGATCAGGCAAAGCACATCTTCCGCTCCCTGCGGGCGCTGGATGAGCAGGGCGATGGCGTAGTCTACGCCCGCTGCCCGCAGAAGGACGGCCTGTCCATGGCAGTGTACAACCGCCTGATCCGCGCCGCCGCCTTCCGGGTGATCGATCTATGATAACTTTAGGAATCACGGGGCGCAGCGGCTGCGGTAAGTCCACGGTCACGGCGGTATTTGCCGCCCACGGCGTGCCGCTGGCCGATGCCGACCAGCTCAGCCGGGAAATTTTGCTGCCCGGCTCGCCGCTGCTGCCGCAGCTTGCGGCGCGGTTCGGCGGGGATATTTTAAAGCAGGACGGCACGCTGGACCGCCGTCTGTTGGCTGACCGCGCCTTTGCCACCCCGGAGGGCAAGGCCGCGCTGGACAGTCTGACCCACCCCGCCATCGTGGCACGCATCCGCGCCGCAAAGCAGGCGGCGCAGACCGCCGGTGCGCCCCTTTTTGTGCTGGACGGTGCGGTCATCGTGGGCACGGCGGCACAGGCTGAGTGCGACCGCCTGTGCGTGGTCACTGCGCCCTTTGAGACCAGTGTGGCGCGTATCGTGGCGCGGGACGGTATCTCGCCGGAGATGGCTGCCCGCCGCCTGAACGCCCAGACTCCGGAACGGACCCTGACCGCACAGGCAGACTACACCCTGCACAACGACGCCGGGTTGGAGGCGCTGCAAGCCGCAGCCGCCCGCCTGTGTGAGCGGCTGCAGGCAGAAGGGGGCGTGACGGCAGCGCTTTGAACGAACAAAATTATGAAAAAGCCTACGACCCCATCGCCGCCCGGGAGCGCCGCGCGGCGCGGGAAAAACAGCGACTTCGTAAACAGCAGCGCCGCCGTCAGCTGGTGCTGCGGCTGGCTGCGTTGTGCTTGGCTGTGGTGCTTACGGTGTGTGCCGTGCCGCCCCTGTGCAACCGGGCAGAGCAGCTTTTGTACCCCCGCAAGTACGAGCAGCTGGTGGAAAAATGGGCAGCAGCCTATGAGTTGGATCCGCTGCTGGTCTACGCCTTTATCCGCACCGAAAGCGGCTTTGACCCGCAGGCTACCTCCAGTGTGGATGCCCGGGGCTTGATGCAGATGACTGAGGAGACCTTTCTCTGGATGCGCAGCAAGATCGCCCCGGAGGAGCCGCTGACCTTTGCCGACCTGTACGATCCCGATACCGCCATCCGCTTTGGGTGCTACTACCTGCACCTGTGTATGGTGCGCTACAAAGGGGATGTATCCACGGCGGCAGCGGCTTACCACAGCGGCTGGGGCACGGTGGATCAGCTGCTGCAAATAGAGGAGCACTCCGCAGACGGGGAAACGCTGCAGGGCTTCCCCTATAACCAGATGCACCACTACGTCAACAAGATCACCGCCTGCTACCAGACCTATCAGCGTCTGTACGCAGGTCAATGATAAAAAGTTAAGGAGCAAAAAATCATGAGTGAGAAACTTACTGCAAAAGAGTACGCTGAAAAGCTGCTCTACACCCCCGAATACGCTGCCGACAAACAGGCAGACGTAAAGGAAAAGGCTGCTGCCTTTGCCGAGGGCTACAAGAAATTTATGGACAGCGCCAAGACCGAGCGCGAGGCTGCCGTTGTCAGCGAGCAGATGCTGCTGGCTGCCGGCTACAAGGCTTTTGAGCCCAAAAAGGCCTACGCCCCCGGTGAGAAGGTCTACTTCATTCAGGAGAACAAGGCTGTTGTGGCGGCTACCATCGGCCAGAAGCCCTATGAAGAGGGCTTCCGTCTGGTCATCGCCCACATCGACTGCCCCCGTCTGGACCTGCGTCCCAACCCCCTGTACGAATCTGACCACATGAGCTACTTCCGCACCCACTACTACGGCGGTATACGCAAGTACCAGTGGGCTACCATCCCGCTGGCCATCCACGGCGTGTTCACCCGCGCCGACGGCTCCAGCGTCAACTTTGCCATCGGTGAGGACGAGAACGATCCCGTGTTCTGCATCACCGACCTGCTGCCCCATCTGGGTGCCGAGCAGAACGCCCGTCCCCTGAAGGACGGCATCAAGGCTGAGGAGCTGAACATCCTCATCGGCTCCGACGCTGTTGATGACGAGAACGTCAAGGAAGCTGTCAAGCTGAACACCATGATCCTGCTCAACGAGAAGTACGGCATCACTGAGAAGGAGTTCATGCGCGCTGAGATCGAGATCACCCCGGCTTACAAGAGCCGCGACGTTGGTTTCGACCGCTCCATGGTGGGCGGCTATGGCCACGATGACCGTGTGGACGCTTATCCTGCACTGATGGCCGAGATCGAGACCAAGAACCCCGCCTACACCACCGTCTGCGTCCTGACCGATAAGGAAGAGATCGGCTCTGACGGCGTCACCGGTATGCAGAGCATGTACGTCTTCCACTTCATGCAGGAGCTCTGCCGTGCCGCCGGTCAGGATGATATCCTGGCCTTCCGTCACAGCGTCTGCCTGTCCGCTGACGTGACCGCTGCCTACGATCCCACCTGGGCAAGTGCATTCGAGCCTATGAACGGCACTTATGCAGGCCGCGGCGTTGCCATCTTCAAGTACACCGGCGGCGGCAGCAAGGGCTCCGCAAGCGATGCCTGCGCTGAGCTGGTCAGTGATATCACCCGGATGCTGGACAACGGCAACGTTGCATGGCAGATCGGTGAGCTGGGCCGTCTGGATCTGGGCGGCGGCGGCACCATCGCCAAGTATGTGGCCAACCGCGGCATCCCGG
>OHLH01001516.1_pt1 | contig 11162 bp, 7 predicted proteins | sample 1569061 | NCBI WGS metagenome assembly OHLH01 (sample SAMEA3879603, study PRJEB24766) | human gut metagenome | biome: human-associated habitat; feature: feces | place: USA | collected 1985/1987
GCCCGCAGCATTGCCGGACACCGTGCCGCCACCGCCTTCGACAAAGGAATCAGCAAAGTCAGCTTCCTGCTCATACGCTTCATGCTCATCATGATTCCCTTCGTGTTTCTGGTCAACGGAGTGACCAAAGGCGACTGGCTGGAAGCTTTTATCTTTGCCGTATCGGTAGCCGTGGGCCTCACGCCGGAAATGCTTCCGATGATTGTGACGGCCAACCTTGCCAAAGGAGCCGTAGCCATGTCCAAGAAGAAAACCATCGTAAAAGACTTGAATGCCATTCAGAACTTCGGGGCCATGAACATTCTCTGTACCGACAAAACCGGTACCCTCACCTGCGACCAGATTGTATTGGAAAAATACATCAATGCCGACGGAAGCAACGATGAAAGCCGCCGTATTCTGCGTCATGCCTATTTCAACAGCTTCTTCCAGACCGGATTGAAAAACCTGATGGACAAGGCCATCCTGTCGCACGTCAAGGAACTGTCATTGGAATACCTGAAAGACAACTATGTCAAGGTGGACGAAATACCGTTTGATTTCACTCGGCGGAGAATGTCGGTCGTGGTAGAAGACCGACAAGGTAAACGACAGATTATCACCAAAGGTGCCGTAGAAGAGATGCTGGCCATCTGCTCACATGCCGAATTCGACGGAGAGGTACATCCCATGACGGAAGCCCTGAAACACAAGGCACATCGTATCATCGAACAGATGAACAAGCAAGGCATGCGGGTCATTGCCGTAGCGCAAAAAAGCTACCTCGACAAAGCGTGCGACTTCTGTGTGGAAGATGAAAAAGAGATGGTACTGATTGGCTATCTGGCCTTTCTGGACCCACCCAAGCCATCGGCAGCCAAGGCCATACAGCAATTGCATGAACACGGAATTGAGGTCAAAATCTTGTCTGGAGACAACGATGCCGTGGTGCGTACCATCGCCCGGCAAGTGGGTATCAACACTACCAACGCGCTCAGCGGCCCTCAACTGGCCGACTTGAATGAGGAGGAAAAGATGAAAGCAGTACGCGAGACGACCGTCTTCTCCAAACTGACTCCCGTGCAGAAAACGGAAATCATCACCCTCCTCCAAGCACAGCAAAATACCGTCGGCTTCCTAGGTGACGGTATCAACGATGCGGCAGCCCTCCGCCAGTCGGACATAGGGATTTCGGTCGACTCAGCCGTAGACATCGCCAAGGAAAGTGCCGACATCATCCTACTGGAAAAGAGCCTGATGGTATTGGAAGACGGGGTACTGGAAGGAAGAAAGACCTTCGGCAACATCACCAAATACATCAAGATGACCGCCAGTTCCAATTTCGGCAACATGTTCAGTGTCATGGCAGCCAGTGCTTTCCTGCCCTTCCTGCCCATGCTTCCCATTCATCTGCTGATTCAGAACCTGCTGTATGATATTTCGCAGACCACCATCCCCTTCGACCGGATGGATGCGGAATACCTCCGGAAACCCCGGAAATGGGATGCCTCCGACCTGAGCCGCTTCATGATTTTCATCGGTCCCATCAGTTCCATCTTCGACATCGTCACTTATCTGGTGATGTGGTTCGCCTTCAGCTGTCAGAGCATGGAGCATCAGACCCTCTTCCAGTCCGGATGGTTCATCGAAGGCCTGCTGTCGCAAACACTGATTGTACACATGATACGTACGCGGAAAGTGCCGTTCATACAAAGCCGTGCCTCCTGGCAGGTAACCGGACTGACCCTGCTCATCATGGCTACTGGCATCCTGATTCCCTTCACCCCGTTTGGGACCTCCATCGGTCTGGAAGCTTTGCCTGCAAGCTATTTCCCCTGGCTGTTCGGCATCCTGCTTTCCTACTGCGTACTGACACAACTGATTAAGAACTGGTACATCCATCGTTTCACCAAATGGTTATGACAAAACTTATCAAATACATACTGGTCATTGCAACGGTATCCCCCTGCCGTTGCTTTGCCCAGAAACTCCTGATAAATTATACCACCGAACTACAGAGCGATTTCAAGAAAGGAACCAACTGGGTGAATTTGTTACGGTTGGATTTTTCCGCCCCGCTAGGCCCGTCTGCCACCCTTGAAGCAGCCACCCTCAGCACGGCCAAAACCCGAGCCGAGTCTTTGGCCAACGATTTGCAGACCTTTTCCAACATCGAAGAAGACAATCATCCGCTGGCCGTGGCCATACTGGGCATCCGGCAGCCAATGGGAAATTCCAGCCTGTTCATCGGCATCCGTAACCTAAACGAAGACTATTTCACTTCGCCGGCCACAGCCCTGTTCACCAACAGCTCATGCGGCATCTTTCCCACCTTGTCGGCCGATTATCCCATAGCCAACTATCCGGTGTCTTCCATGGGGGTACACTATGAGCTGCAACAGGCTCAATGGAGTCTGCAAGCCTCCTTATATAACGGGAAAGGCTCCTATCGCTTTACAGGAAAAGAAAATGTATTCCGTTTCTGCCCGAAGCACGACGGGATACTCTGTCTCACCTCATTCAACTACCAGCATCATGACAGCAATTATCACATGGGCTTTGCTTTACATAGCGGGATGTATCGGAATTATGCAGAAGGAGATACGGAACAAGCATCAAAAGAAGAAAAGAAAGAAATCCGGGAAATAATCTGGGGATACGCAGAACAGTCAATCACTCCCCGCCTGCAAGTGCTCTTACAGGTTTCTGCCCAATGGCACGCCAGCCAAGGATGTAAACACTATTCCGGAGCAGGCCTTGTATGGCAATGTGGAAAAACAGAAGGCGGAGTATTCACCGATTACGCCCGTTTTTCCCATTCACACGAATGGGCCAGTGAATTCACTTGGAAGATTCCCTGCCTGGGCAAAGGGTTCATACAGCCCACCTTGCATCTGATTCATCAGCCGGAAGCACACTACCTGATTGGCCTGTTGCGCTTCGGGTACATGCTTCCGGCCCTCTGATATAGAATTATTTCACTACAATCTCGTCGGTAAACAAGAATCCACCGGCTTCAGGATTGATGTCAGCCTGTACCCGCACGTAACGAGCCTCGCAAGTGCCCTCCCATGCATAATTCTGGATAGTCAGCTTTTCATCCGTAATAGGCAGCGTCGTCGTAATCGTCTTCAACAGCGTATATTCCTTTCCGTCGTCCGAAACCAGGAAGCTGACCTTCTGCGGCAGGAACACACCCGGACCTATCAACTGCATGAAGTCGATGGAAAGCTGGCGGATAGGCTGTGATTTTTCCAAATCCACCACCGCATCCATTCCCTTTCCAAGGAATCCCTGCCAGCGCAAATCGGTATAGACCCATCCCCCATGGATGCCGTTGGTCAAAGCTCCGTCTCCTCCCGCCGGATAAGAATCTGCCGCATAAGGGCGCAGATACTCTACCTTCTTGCCTTTTGCCAGATGGTTGTCAACACTCAGTGCCTCCGGACGGTTACCCACTTCATTCTTCAAGTCAAAAGTATGGTATCCCAATGAATCCAACACTTCCACTTCCTGCAAAGCCTCTGCATGGAAACGCTTCCAGTCCTTCCGCTCCGGGTTGGTCCAGGCCACCTCGGCCAATGCCAGCAAACGAGGATAAATCATATATTCCGTATGTTCCGGCGTAGACAAATATTCTGCCCATACATTTCCTTGAACTCCCCACACGCAATCCAGCTTATCTGCCGGGAAAGCCGGAGTTACAGGCTCATAAGAATATACCTTTTCCAACGGAAGATACCCTCCAATGGCTTCAGGCTGTGTGCGCGGCGCATCCTGATAACTGTCAAAATAGCAATAGGCACCCGGCGACAGAATCGTACGCAGCCCTCTTTTCACTGACTCGGCTCCCTTATCTTCTCCGCGCCACACGGTCACAGCCGAAGTTTCATCCAACTCGCCCGTCAGTATTTCGTCCCAACCAATCATCTTGCGGCCGTTCTCCCGCAAGAACTTTTCAATTCTTGAAACAAGATACTCCTGCAGTTCGCCTTCTTCTTTCATTCCTTCTTCCTTCATCCGTGCCTGACAGTCGGGACATTGTTTCCAGTGGTTCGTGCTGGCCTCATCCCCTCCGATATGAATGTATTCCGACGGGAAAAGCGCCATCACTTCCTTCAACACATCGGTCAGGAAAGTGTAAGTCAATTCTTTTCCAGGGCAAAACTCGCCCCCGGGCTTTAAATCACCCCCGCAGGCCAACTGCGGAAGGGCAGCCAAGACTTCCTCCGAATGAGCCGGCATCTCAATCTCCGGAATCACCGTAATATGAAGCTGACGGGCATATTCCACAATCTCTTTCACATCTTCCTGCGTGTAGTATCCTCCGGATGCCCCCGGAGCATCCTGCCGGCAATACGTCCGTCCACCGTTCCACCAGCTTTTCCAGTCCGGGAAAGGACGATAAGCCGTTTCGCGCGTCAACTCCGGATATTTCTTGATTTCAATCCGCCATCCGGCCCCATCGGTCAGATGCCAGTGGAAGCGATTCAGTTTGTAACGAGCCAATGCATCCAGCTGTTTCTTAACAAATTCTTTGGTATAAAAATGACGTGACACGTCCAAGTGCATACCTCGGTATGCGAAACGCGGTGCATCCTCGATGGTCACTTCCGGCAACAAGAAAATATTGTTTCCCGCCGGCTGTACCAACTGATTTATCGACTGAAAAGCATAGAACAAGCCGGAAGCAGAAGTGGCCTCCACTTGAATCCCCTTTTCCGTCACCTCCAACCGATAGGCTTCCTCCTTCATCTGCGACTGTTTCGGACTGAGCAATTTAAACACAATATCCGTCTTTCCCCTCTTTTTATAAGTCAATGCAAAAGGAGACTGACCGACATATTTTACAAAATCTTCCTTATCCGCCCCTTTCAGGTTACATGAAAAAGAAGCATTTTTCTGAAGTACAAAATGACCTTCACCCACCACCATCTGTTGAGGATAAGGAATGACATAACTCTCCGATACAGAAGAAGCCACGGCCGAAAACGCCATCGCCACAAAGAAATAAAGGAATAACAAGGATTTCATCTGTTGATTGTTTTATAAGGATTTTCAAATGTTTTTAAAGTTAACCATTTCCACGTTAAAAAGCAAATAAGAAAAAACATTTCTCCAGCCGATGCTTTCAACGGGCAAAAAAAATCCTCGTAAAACCTTGATTTTACGAGGACTAGTAAAACTTCGCGGAGAGACAGGGATTCGAACCCCGGGTACCTCGCAGTACAACGGTTTTCAAGACCGCCGCAATCGACCACTCTGCCACCTCTCCAAAACTCCGATTAAGAGTTGCCTTGTTTTTCAAAGGCGATGCAAAGGTAGGCATTATTTTGGAATCCGCAAATATTTACCGCCTTTTTTGATTATTTTTTTTCATTGTCGTACCTTTGCAGCCAAGAAAAACGAAACAGACGAATCATGATATATCCTCATAATTTCGAACAAAAGATTGGATTCGACCAAATCCGACAGTTGCTGAAAGCACGCTGTTTAAGCACATTGGGAGAAGAACGTGTAGACGAAATGGCTTTCTCGGACGACTACCAGGAAATCAACCGCCGACTGGAACAGGTGGTGGAGTTTGTACGGATTACCCAGGAAGAGGAAGATTTTCCCGCACAGTACTTCTTCGATGTCCGCCCCTCGCTGAAACGTATCCGGGTGGAAGGTATGTACATGGACGAGCAGGAACTCTTCGACCTGCGCCGCTCGCTGGAAACCATCCGCGACATCGTACGCTTTCTCCAGCAGACTGATGGAGACGAAGCAGACGATACGGCCACTTCCCCTTATCCGGCACTACATGAACTGGCAGGAGATATCCTGACCTTTCCACAACTGATTGCCCGCATTGACAGCATTCTCGACAAGTTCGGGAAAATAAAGGACAATGCCTCCACAGAACTGTTGCGCATCCGACGGGAACTTTCAGCTACCACCGGAAGTATCTCGCGCAGCCTGAACAGCATCCTACGGGCGGCCCAATCGGAAGGATACGTCGACAAAGATGTAACCCCCACCATGCGCGACGGCCGCCTGGTCATTCCGGTAGCCCCGGGCATGAAACGGAAAATCAAAGGTATCGTACACGACGAGTCGGCCACCGGAAAGACGGTGTTCATCGAACCGGCGGAAGTGGTGGAAGCCAACAACCGCATCCGGGAACTGGAGGGAGAAGAACGGCGGGAGATTATCCGTATCCTGACCGATTTCTCGGCGACGGTCCGTCCGCAGATACCCGCCATCCTGCAGTCCTACGAATTCCTGGCCGAGATTGACTTTATCCGTGCCAAGGCACTGTTCGGCATCGAGATAAAAGGCCTGAAACCCTCGTTCGAAAACCAGCAGATTGTCGACTGGTTCCAGGCGGTACATCCCCTGCTGCAAATGTCGCTGACCAAGCACGGCAAGAAAGTGGTTCCCTTGGACATTATCCTCACCCGCGAGAAACGCATCCTGCTGATTTCCGGTCCGAACGCCGGAGGTAAGTCCGTCTGCCTGAAAACCGTCGGACTGCTGCAGTACATGCTCCAGTGCGGCATGCTGGTGTCCATGCACGAACGAAGCCATGCCGGCATCTTCAGCCACATCTTCATTGACATCGGCGACGAGCAGAGTATTGAAGACGACCTGAGTACCTACTCTTCCCACCTGACCAACATGAAGGTGATGCTGAAATCGTGCAACGGCCAGAGCCTCATCCTGATTGATGAGTTCGGAGGAGGAACGGAACCGCAGATTGGCGGGGCCATTGCCGAAGCCGTCTTGAAGCGTTTCAACCTGAAAGGTACCTTTGGAGTCATCACCACCCACTACCAGAACCTGAAGCATTTTGCCGAAGACCACGAAGGAGTGGTGAACGGAGCCATGCTCTACGACCGCCACGAAATGCGTGCCCTCTTCCAGTTGCAGATTGGGAATCCCGGAAGCTCATTCGCCGTGGAAATTGCCCGGAAAATCGGACTTCCGGAAGAAGTCATCGCCGATGCCTCGGAAATTGTGGGTAGCGAATACATCCAGAGCGACAAATACCTGCAAGACATCGTACGCGACAAGCGTTACTGGGAAACCAAACGCCAGAACATCCGCAAGCGGGAAAAACAGATGGAAGACACCATCGCCCGCTATGAGCAGGAAATAGCCGAACTGGAACGGAGCCGGAAGGAAATCCTGAACAAGGCGAAGGAAGAAGCCGAACGCCTGCTTCAGGAATCGAACGCCAAGATTGAAAATACCATCCGCACCATCAAGGAAGCACAGGCCGAGAAAGAACGTACCCGCACTGCCCGCCAGGAACTGACGGACTTTAAGGAGCAGGTAGAGAAACTCGACAAAGCGGCCATGGAAGAAAAAATCGCCCGCAAGATGGAGCAGCTCCGTGAAAAGCAGGAACGGAAAAAAGACAAGAAGGCCCGACAGCAGCAGAAAGCCTCCGAGCCTCAGCCTGTACCTAAAGTCCACCCGATAGAAGCCGGCGACTATGTCCGCATCAAGGGACAGACCAGTGTGGGACAGGTGATGGACGTCAACGGAAAGAATGCCGTAGTCATGTTCGGCCTGATGAAAACCAATGTTAAAACCGAACGGCTGGAACGGACCGATGCCCCGAAAGCCGCTCCCCTTTCCAACAAGACGACCTTTGTGAGCAGCGAGACGCAAGACCGGATGTACGAAAAGAAACTGAACTTCAAGCAGGACCTCGACGTCAGGGGAATGAGGGGTGACGAAGCCATACAGGCCGTCACTTATTTCATCGACGACGCCATTCTGGTGGGAGTCAGCCGTGTACGTATCCTTCACGGTACCGGAAGCGGCATTCTGCGTACCCTCATCCGCCAGTATCTGGCCACCGTACCGGGGGTTGCCCATTTTCAGGACGAGCACGTACAATTCGGAGGAGCCGGCATCACCGTGGTCGATTTAAAATAACCCGAAGGGATTTTACAAACATATACGACAAGCATATACGATTATTGCGTATCTTTGCAGAAAACTCACACCTATTTTGAGATGAAATCAATCAGAGAACTATATCGCATCGGAACGGGCCCGTCCAGCAGTCACACCATGGGCCCCCGCAAGGCAGCCGAACAGTTCCTCGCACGGAATCCGCAGGCGGCCTCTTTTGAAGTCACGCTGTACGGAAGCCTGGCTGCCACCGGACGCGGCCACATGACCGACGTGGCCATTCTGGATACCCTACAGCCTCACGCTCCCGTGGAAATCATCTGGAAGCCTCATGTATTCTTTCCTTTCCACCCCAACGGAATGACCTTCAAGGCATTCGACGCCCAAAAGAAGAAACTGGACGAATGGACGGTGTTCAGCGTGGGAGGAGGCGCACTGGCGGAAGAAGGACACGACCGCACGGCTACCAACGACATTTACAGCATGAACACCATGAGCCAGATACTCTACTGGTGTGAACACACGGGCAGAAGTTACTGGGAATACGTGGAACAGTGCGAAGGCAAGGAAATCTGGGATTTTCTGGCAGAGGTATGGGAGACCATGAAGGCAGCTATCCATCGGGGACTGGATGCCGAAGGGGTACTGCCCGGTCCGCTGAACCTGCGCCGTAAAGCCTCTTCTTATTACATCCGGTCGAAAGGATACAAAGATTCTCTCCGTTCCCGGGGACTGGTCTTTGCCTACGCCCTGGCCGTCAGCGAAGAGAACGCTTCGGGAGGAAAAATCGTGACGGCACCCACCTGCGGTGCCTGCGGAGTGGTTCCGGCGGTTCTGTACCACTTGCAGAAAAGCCGTGAATTCAGTGACGCACGTATCCTCCGTGCACTGGCCACTGCCGGTCTGGTAGGCAACATCGTGAAACACAACGCCTCCATTTCCGGTGCCGAAGCCGGATGCCAGGCCGAAGTGGGAGTAGCCTGCTCCATGGCTTCAGCCGCCGCCAGCCAGCTGTTTGGCGGCAGCCCGGCACAGATTGAATATGCGGCAGAAATGGGACTGGAACATCATCTGGGCATGACCTGCGACCCTGTATGCGGACTGGTACAGATTCCTTGTATCGAACGCAACGCGTATGCGGCCGCCCGCGCCCTCGATGCCAACATCTATTCGGCCTTTACCGACGGACACCATCGGGTGTCATTCGACAAGGTAGTCGAAGTCATGAAACAGACAGGGCACGACCTCCCTTCCCTATACAAGGAAACCAGCGAAGGAGGCCTCGCCAAGAACTATCAACCCATGGATTAAAAGGACCTGAAAAAACGCAAGGACGTTTCAATAAAAACGCCTTTGCGTTTCAACCAAAACGTACTTGCGTTTTAAGTGAAACGTACTTACGTTTTAAGCAAAACGCAAGTACGTTTTTCATCAGTGTACAACAAATTAATTCCCAGATATTTACGACTTCCCGCATGATTTGTATCAGCCACTACGATTCTCCCTTGGGAGGCATCACCCTTGCCGCCACGAACGACAGACTCTGCGGACTGTGGTTTGACGGACAGAAGTATTTCGGCAGTACCCTTCGGGAAGAAACCGAAGAAAAAGAAATTCCCGTCTTGTGTCAGACCCGACAGTGGCTCGACCTCTATTTTTCCGGAAAGAAGCCCGGCTTCCTTCCCCCGCTTCGTCTTGATGGTACCCCTTTCCAACAAACCGTCTGGAACATCCTGTCCAGTATCCCCTACGGAAAAACCCAGACCTACAAAGAAATGGCCGCAGAAACCGCCCGTAGGCTCGGACGTCCTCACATGGCTGCCCAGGCGGTAGGAAACGCCATCGGACACAACCCCATCAGTATCCTTATCCCCTGCCATCGGGTGGTGGGAACCAACGGCAGCCTGACCGGATATGCCGGAGGAACAGAACGCAAACTTGCCTTGCTGCAGATTGAACATATACCTTATTATATAAAGTAATTACATGAAACCGTACGCAGTTTATTTATTCGATTTTGACTATACCCTGGCCGACTCTTCCCGCGGCATCGTGATGTGCTACCGTAACGTACTCGAACGTCACGGATTTCATCAGGTGGACGACCACGCCATCAAACGCACCATCGGAAAAACGCTGGTCGACTCCTTTTCCATCCTGAGCGGAGTGACGGATGCCGATACACTGGAAATCTATCGGAAAGAATACGTGAAAGAAGCCGACCAGCACATGACAGCCAACACCCTGCTTTTCCCCGAGACGGAAGAGGTGCTGCACGCACTGAAAGCACGCGGTGCCCGCATCGGCATCATCTCTACCAAATACCGCTACCGCATCATGGAACTGCTGGGGAAGAAATTTCCGGAAGCATTCATTGACATTATCATAGGAGGTGAAGACGTGAAAGAAGCCAAGCCCTCTCCCGAAGGACTGCTGTTGGCCATCTCCCGTCTGCAATGTCCCAAAGAACAAGTGCTGTACCTGGGCGACAGCACGGTGGATGCGGAAACAGCCCAAAATGCCGGAGTCGATTTTGCCGGCGTCTTGCACGGCATGACCACCCGCGAGGAGCTGGCAGCCTATCCGCATGTAGCCATCCTGCCCGACCTGACTCCGCTCAAATAAAAAAACGAGTCCATCGGTTGTTTTTTTTCAGATAAATAGTTGGTTATGTAAATTTAAAGCCGTAAATTTGCAGCCGATTTTAGTCCGTGGAGGTAAAAAAGTAGCCGGAGAGAACGGTTCACCTTGCGGAGGAAACCCGTTTAATATTTATTTAAAATGTACGTAATCGTAGAAATTAACGGTCAGCAGTTCAAAGCAGAAGAAGGCAAGAAACTGTTTGTTCAGCACATCCAGAACGCTGAAAACGGTGCAACTGTTGAATTTGACAAAGTCTTGTTGGTTGACAACAACGGTACTGTAACTGTAGGTGCTCCTACTGTAGACGGTGCAAAAGTGGTTTGCGAAGTAGCTTCTCACTTGGTAAAAGGTGACAAAGTATTGGTATTCCACAAAAAGAGAAGAAAAGGTTACAGAAAACTGAACGGTCATCGCCAGCAGTTTACTGAATTGACAATCAAACAAGTTATTGCTTAATCATTTAAAACGTAGAAGAAAATGGCACATAAGAAAGGTGTAGGTAGTTCTAAGAACGGCCGTGAGTCAGCTAGTAAGAGATTAGGCGTAAAGATATTCGGTGGTTCAGCTTGCAAAGCTGGTAACATCATTGTTCGTCAAAGAGGAACAGTTCACAACCCGGGTGAAAACGT
>OHLH01001546.1_pt1 | contig 10994 bp, 10 predicted proteins | sample 1569061 | NCBI WGS metagenome assembly OHLH01 (sample SAMEA3879603, study PRJEB24766) | human gut metagenome | biome: human-associated habitat; feature: feces | place: USA | collected 1985/1987
TAATAGAATAATGGTTGAAAAACCAATATGATTTTATATATGGGAGATATTACATGAGCAATGACAGCAAAGATGAGCTGACTCTCAGGATAGGTGAGAAGCTTACCGCCGCAAGGATAGAAAGCGGCTATACACAAAGCCGTGCGGCTAGAGCAGTCGGCACCAGCCAGTCTTGCATATCAGCCGTTGAACACGGCAAAAAGCAGAACGTCAATATCATCATTGCTCTTATAAAGCTTTACGGTGCTTCCTATGAAGATGTGTTCGGTTTAGTCAAGGTCAGAGAAAAAAACTCTGCGTTAGGCTGTCCAGACGAGGGAAGCGAGCTGCTGAGGGAGCTTATAAAAGACAGCGGCATAAAGGGTCTTGAAACTCAGACGGACATGGCGGTGAAAATATGCACCTATATGCTTTTGAGAAAGCTTTACTCTGAAAATCCTCACAACTCCCACAAGCTTTTTGAGCTTGACACTGAGGAAACTATGGAACGCTGTGTAAAATATCTTTCCGCTCAGCCTGAAGACCTTGACAGGATCCTTGGCATGGCAGGAAAAAAGGTGAACAGGCTCGAGGTTTCAGTGGGGAAAAATCCCGAACTGAGGGCGTTTATCAAAGAGTGCGAACACATTTTGCTCGCTTGCACATAAGAATTTTGATACCGATGTTATCATACTTCGGATATTATAACACACTTTTCAACTAATTTCAAGTGAGGTATAAAAATGAAAAAGCCTGAAAGGCGGCTGTTTGTATCGGTAGCGTGTGCGGCGGCTCTTATGGTGTGCGGAGCGGTGATGATGCACTTAGATAAAAAGCCTGACGAGGCGACATTTTTCGCCATGGATTGCCCGTGCACAGCCGCTGTTTACGGCGGCGACGCAGAGCAGGTGAAAGAGCGGATAAAGGCTTTGGAAAAGCTTTATTCGCCTTATGAGGAAGGCTCGGAGATATCACGGCTCAATGAGAGCGGCAGGCTTGAGCTTTCTGAGGAAACTGCACAGCTTGTGAAAGAGAGCATAGAGCTTACAAAAAAATACGGCGGGGCGGATGTTTCCGCAGGGGCAGTGACAGCACTTTGGAACGTTACTGGCGATGAGCCGAGAGTGCCTGAGCAAAGTGAGATACAGACTGCTCTTTCCGCTGTGGGATATGAGAATATAAAGATTTCAGGGAGCGAATGTGTCCTTGAAAACGGCACACAGATAGACGTGGGCTGTGACGGAAAGGGTTTTGCCCTTGACGAAGTGAAAAAGCTTTTGGATAGCGAAAAAGCCGATTGTGCGGTGGTGAGCTTTGGCTCGTCAACGCTTCTTTACGGGCAGAAGCCGGATAAAACAGATTTCAAGGTTGCGGTCACAGACCCTTTTGATAACGATAACACCTGCCTTAGCTTCACAAGCGGCGGTGGATCTGTTTCCACTTCTGGTGGATATGAGCGTTATTTTGAAGCACAGGGCAAAAAGTGGAGCCATATTTTTGACCTGACAACAGGCTATCCATGCGAAACAGACCTTGTTTCAGTCACTGTGATAGGGCAGAGCGGCATTGAAACCGATTTTCTGTCTACCTGCATTTTTATTGGCGGAAGTGGTGAGCTTGACAGGTGGCTCAGTGATGAAGATATAGAAGTTATTGCCATTGATGAAAATGGCATAGTTTATTGCTCTGACAGTATAAAGAGCAGGATAAGTATAAGTGATGATAAATTCAGGTTTGAATAGTCATAAAGTATGATAAGGGGGAAATTTATGAAACTCAACAGCATTTTTCTTTCCCACAAAAAGGGGACGGAAAACAGCGAAACTATCGCCATGCCGCTGCCTGCAAGAGTGAAGATATCCATGTCACAGCACATGGGAGCACCTTGCGAGCCGACAGTTGCCAAGGGTGACAGAGTGCTTGTGGGACAGGTCATAGGCGAAAGCAACGCTTTTATGTCATGTCCTGTTCACTCGTCTGTGTCAGGCACAGTGGCAGCGATATCCGAACTGCTCACAGCAGGCGGAAAGGTGTGCAAAATGGTGGAGATCGACACCGACGGAGAGCAGGAGGCATCACCTGACGTAAAGCCGCCTGTTATAACAGACAAGGCGAGCCTTTGCGAAGCCGTAAGGCAGTCAGGCTGCTGCGGAATGGGCGGCGCAGGCTTCCCGACGCACATAAAGCTCAACTTTGACGAGAACAAATACAAGGTTGATACCCTTGTTATAAACGCCGCTGAGTGTGAGCCTTACATAACAAGCGACTACCGTGAGATGATGGAGAACGCTGACGATGTTATGTGCGGAATAAAGCTCGTGCGTGATATGCTGGGGCTTAAAAAGGTCGTTATCGGTATCGAGGACAACAAGCCACAGGCTATAAAGCTTATGCGTGAAAAGTCGGCTGATGATGAAAGTATCGAAGTAAAGGTGCTGAAGTCATGCTATCCTCAGGGTGCAGAAAAGGTGATAATATTCAACGCCACGGGACGTGTAGTTGGCGAGGGTCAGCTTCCGTCAGATCAGGGCGTTATCGTAATGAACATTACCACAGCAGGCTTTATCGGCGAGTATTCCAAAACAGGTATGCCACTCATATCAAAGCGTATAACTGTTGACGGTGACGTGGTATCTACTCCATGCAATGTGAAAGTACCTATAGGAACTTCTGCGGAGGATATACTGAAATTCGGTGACTGCGATAAAGAAAAGGTTAGAAAAGCCCTTTTTGGCGGTCCTATGATGGGAATGTGCCTTTATGAGCTTGACACCCCTGTGACAAAGACCACAAACGCCATTCTTGCATTTGGTGAAAAGGCTGATAAGAAAAAGGGCATCGAGGACAGGTGCGCACAGACAAACTGTATAAAGTGCGGAAGATGTATCTCTGCTTGTCCGCTGAATCTTATGCCTACAGAGCTTGAAAAGGCTTATGACAGGCGTGATAAGGAAGCTCTTATGAAGCTCAAGGTGGGTCTTTGCATGAACTGCGGTTCGTGTTCATATGTCTGTCCTGCAAAGAGAGATCTTGCAGAGAAAAACCAGCTTGCAAAAGCTTTCATAAGAACATAAGGAGGTAAGAAAATATGGAAAAAATGCTTGTCAGCCCTTCACCTCAGATAAGGGATAATATTTCTACCTCTAAGGTAATGACCCATGTGCTTGTGGCGCTTTGCCCTGCACTTGCAATGTCTGCCTACGTTTTCGGCGGACGTGCGCTCATGCTCACAGGCTTCTGCATGATAACGGCACTCATATGGGAAAGGCTTTGCAATCTTATAATGAAAAGGCCTGATTCCACAAAGGACGTTTCGGCACTTGTGACCGGTATGCTTTTGGCGTTCAATCTCCCTGTGACAATGCCTTATTGGCAGGCTGCTATCGGCACATTCGTTGCTATCGTTATAGTAAAGCAGCTTTTCGGCGGTTTGGGACAGAATTTTGCCAACCCTGCTATCGTGGGAAGAATAGTTCTTATGCTTGCTTTCACAGGCAACATGACCCATTGGGTAGTGCCTTTCTATGACCCTGACAATATCGTAACAGGTGCAACACCTCTTGCGGCGGCACATTCTGCCCCTGCCGATTATCTCGATCTTTTCCTTGGAAAAGTAGGCGGCTGTCTTGGCGAGGTGTCTGCGGCGGCTTTGCTCATTGGCGGCATATACCTTATAATGATGAAGATAATCTCAGTACATACACCTCTTGCATTTATCGGCACAGTTTTCGTGTTCTCATATCTTTGCGGCGAGGACGGCATCTATCAGATACTTGCAGGCGGCGTAATGCTCGGTGCATTCTTCATGGCAACTGACTATGTTACAACTCCTGTTACAAAAACAGGCAAGGTGATATTCGGTATCGGCTGTGGTATCATCACCTGCGTGATACGCTTCTTCGGCTCTTATCCTGAGGGCGTTTCATTCTCAATACTGCTTATGAATATACTTACACCTTATATCGACATGGTAACAAAAACAAAGCCTTTAGGGGCTATATCAAAGAAGAAGGAGGCGAAGTCTGAATGAAAGATAAAATAATGCCTCCATTGGTGCTGACTATAATATGTATAGTTGTCAGCGGACTTTTGGTGCTTGCCTATAATGCCACATATGTTGACAATACAGGTGTTCTTACAGACGATATGAAAAAGGGCTGTGAGGAGATATTCGGCAAGGGCGATTATGAGATAATGCTTGACGGCAAGGGTGACAGCAAGACCCCTGTCACATTTGATACAGAGTGCGTGAACTCCATTATCACAGATAAAGATAACGGCAGATGTGTTATCGAGATAACTGAGGACGGCTATTCAAAGGGTGGACTTCATCTGCTTATCGGTATAAACAGCGAGGGAACTGTCGAGGGGATAGAGTTTCTCTCTGTAGGCGAAACTCCGGGTCTTGGCACAAAGGTGCAGGACGATAGTTTTCTTTCAAAGCTAAAGGGCTTTGGTGTTGACACTGATGAAAATTCTATCGACAATGTTACCGCTGCCACCTATTCTTCAAAGGGAATGAAATCTGCGTGCAAAAAGGCTGTGAAGCTTTTTGACGAGCATAAGGAGGAGATACTCAATGGCTGAGAAAAATTCTAATCTGTATGAATTTACAAAGGGTATCATAAAGCAAAACCCGACACTTGTTACACTTCTTGGTATGTGTCCGACCCTTGCGGTCACAACAATGGCGAAAAACGGTATCGGAATGGGACTTGCCACAACGTTCGTGCTTGTCTGCTCAAACTTTGTTATATCCCTTTTGAAAAACGTTATACCAAAGGCTGTAAGACTGCCTTGTTTTATCGTAATAATCGCAGGCTTCGTTACTCTTATCGAGTTTCTTATGAAAGGCTATATACCTGAGCTTTACAGTGCTCTTGGCGTGTTCCTGTCCCTTATCACGGTAAACTGTATTATCCTTGGCAGAGCGGAGGCTTTTGCCAGCAAGAACAAGATATTCCCTTCCATACTAGACGGACTTGGAATGGGTCTTGGATTTACACTTTCACTTTTCACAATGGGATCTATAAGAGAGATACTTGGCACAGGCTCATGGTTCGGCTTCAAGATACCTTTCCTGTGCGACAATCCTATGACAGTGTTCATCATGCCGGCAGGCGGTTTTTTCGTGCTTGGCTGTCTTATTGCACTTGTGAACAAGATAGCGAACAAGAAGCCGCCAAAGGAGATATCCTGCTCAGGCTGCCCAAATGCGGCTTTGTGCAAGGGTCAGTGCAGAACAGAGAGTGAGGAGGCATAAAAATGAGCTACATACTTATACTTATCGGCTGTGTGTTCGTAAATAACGTTGTGCTTTCTCAGTTCATGGGAATATGTCCTTTCCTTGGCGTATCAAAGCAGATGAAATCATCTGTGGGAATGGGCGCAGCGGTAATATTCGTTATGATATGCGCAACAGCTATCACATATCCTGTATACAGACTTCTTGAGCATTTCGGTATAGAGTATCTAAAAACAGTGGCATTCATACTTGTTATAGCAATGTTCGTTCAGCTTGTTGAGATAGTCATGAAAAAGATGATGCCGCCTCTCTATAAGGCACTGGGCGTTTATCTGCCTCTTATCACAACCAACTGTGCAGTTCTCGGTGTTACTATCGGAAACATAGACAACGGCTATAATTTTCTTCAGTCCCTCACAAACGCACTTGGAACAGGACTTGCGTTTACTCTTGCCCTCTTGCTTTTCAGCGGAGTAAGAGCAAGGATAGAAAACTGCGATTTTCCTAAAACTTTCAAGGGCGTACCTGCAACGCTCATTGCGGCGTCTATCGTTTCGCTAAGCTTTATGGGCTTTTCGGGAATAATCTGATAATAATTTATCGATATGAAACGATCAAGGGTTGAATTTACAAAGCCGATGAAAAAGACCTACACTATATTGATACCATCAATGCTTGACTTCCACTTTCCGCTGCTTAAATATGCATTTCTTAGCGGCGGATATAAGTGCGACGTTATCGGGGTGAACGAATACAGTCGGTCACAAATGATAAACGCAGGCTGGGAATATTCAAATAATGATGTCTGCTTTCCCTGCAACCTCATAATAGGACAGTTCATATGTGCATTGAAAAGCGGCAAATATGACACCGCAAAAACAGCCCTGCTGCTGCCTCAAACAGGAGGAGGGTGCAGAGCGTGCAATTACATTATGCTGCTGCGAAAAGCTCTTTTGAAAGCCGGTCTGCAAAATGTTCCTGTGGTGTCACTTAATGTCAGCGGCGTTGAGAAACACAGCGGATTTTCCATAACGCCTAAAATGGTGCTGACGGCTTGTGCAGCGATCTATTACAGTGACTTGCTTTTGTATCTTTATAATGAGCTTTCACCCTATGAACTAAAAAAGGGTGAAACGCTTGATAAAGTCCGCCTATGGAACAGCAGGCTGTCACGGCTCTTTGAACATGGCAAAGCAGCCGATCCAATCTCAATGTGCGTCATATTCCGCAAGATATGCGAAAGCTTTGCTACAATAAATTGTGATAAAAGCAGATCGGTCAAAAAGGTCGCCGTAACAGGGGAGCTTTACATAAAATTCTGTGCTCTCGGCAACGGCGAAACGGAGAAATACCTCCGTGATCTCGGTTGTCAGATATATATGAGCGGCTTTGTTCCATACATAATGTACCTTGCCGATTCCTGTACAAATGATGATAACATTTACGGAAGAAAAACCTTGGCAGGTGTGGGAGCAAAAGTCCTTATTGCCTATATGAAAACGCTTTGGTGCAAAATGAATTCTGCACTTGTACAAAACGGTTTCGAGCCTATGGAAGACTATAGATCCTTGAAAAGCTACGGTGAAAACTTTGGCTGCCTTGGCGAAACAATGGGGGACGGCTGGCTTATCGGTGCAGAAATGTGTTCAGCGTTGAAGAACGGCTGCAAAGGTGTTGTGATGCTGTTGCCGTTTGGCTGCCTTGTGAGCCACACCTGTGCAAGAGGCATAATAAAGCGTATAAAAAAGCTCTACCCAGACAGCATCATAACGGCGGTCGATCACGATTCGGGAACAGCGGACGTTAATATCAAAAACCGCATTAAGATGACCCTTGATTTTATGGATAATAATATAATAAAACACAACAAAAACTGAAATTCTGAAAGAGGAGAATGATATGGAATATTTGATCCCTTTGGCTATATTTGCCGCTTTGGGCATATTGGCAGGCGTTCTGCTGACGGTGGCTTCAAAGGTTTTCGCCGTTGAGGTGGATGAGCGTGTTGACGCTATCGCAGAAGCGCTTCCGCAGGCAAACTGTGGTGCTTGTGGCTTTTCAGGCTGTGCAGACTATGCCGACGCTATCGTGAACAAGGGTGCGGAATGTAACCTTTGCCGTCCGGGAGGCGAGGCTGCTGCAAAGAAGATAGCCGAGATAATGGGCGTTGAAGTGACTGCAGCAGAGCCACAGGTGGCTTTCGTGCGCTGTTCGGGAGATTGCTCTCATACACCGCATAAATACGATTTTGACGGCATTCAGAGCTGTGCGGCGTGCAACAGGTTTTATGACGGAAGCAAGCTTTGCACAAGCGGCTGTTTAGGCTACGGCGATTGTATCAAGGTCTGCTCTCAGGGGGCAATATCTATCGTTGACGGCATTGCCGTTATCGACAAAGCAAAGTGCATGGGCTGTGGGCTTTGCGCAAAAGCCTGTCCAAATGGTCTTATCGCAGTGAGAAGGATCTCTCAGGCTGTGGATATCTGCTGTTCATCAAGAGATGTGGGCAGAGTGACAAGGTCTGTTTGCCCTAATGGCTGTATAGGCTGTAAGCTGTGCGAGAAAAACTGTCCGTCAGGTGCCGTTACAGTGCAGAACAACCACGCTGTTATCGACTATGAAAAGTGTACAAACTGCGGAAAGTGTGCAGAGGTGTGCCGTGTCCACGCTATCAGGTCTATCATGGGCGAAAAAGTGGAAGTGCAGTAAAATATTTTGCTTTAAAGGCTCTCTTGACGTTTATGCGTCAGGGGAGCTTTTTTTTGTGCCAAAAATACACAGCCAAATTTGTGCAGTGTTCACGAAAAGTTTAGCGTTTGTTGACAGATACTTATAAATGATTTATAATACTATTTGTACGAATAATTGTCAGCGGCAAGAAAAATATAGCCGAACTTTAAGGAGAACACAGCAGAATGAACATTAAAGGCAACAGAATTATCAGTGAAAAAAACGTTTTCAGACGGATAGCGGCACTTTTGACAACGCTCTTGCTCGTTATCACAGCGATTCCCGAGGGCTTCTCTACGGCTATAACATCGGTGGCAGAAGCGGCAGATACGGCTGTGACAGGTGCGTATTTTGATACAGACGGCATGGAAATCGTCACTTATAACGTGGTTAATGACTTCGGTGCAGACAACACAGGAAACGCCATGACCGGAAAGCAGATACAGCAGGCACTTGACGCTGCACAGGAAAATTCAGGACAGGGCATTTTCACAAAGGTCGTGATACCAAAGGGAACGTATCTTATTTCTTCTGCACTTGTGGTATACAGCGATACTTGGATATACTGTGAAGAGGGCGTTGAGATAAAAAGGTGCATTTCCTATGGACCTATGCTCAGGTGCGATAATAATGGTGTCGGCGGCTATGACGGCGTTAAAAATGTTATCGTTGAGGGCGGGCTTTGGAACGGAAACACAGACCAGTGGCCAAATACCGCAGATTTTTCAAATATCAGATTTGCACATTGCAGAAATATTCTTCTGAAAGATATGCACGTCAAAAATAACGAGAACGGTCATCATATGGAGATAGGCGGTGCGGCTGACGTCACCATAGAGGGCTGTACTTTTACAGGATATACTGGCTACAGGAAAAAAGAAGCCATTCAGCTTGATTGCATGAACAACAGCAGAGTTTTTGCAGGCTATGCGCCTTTTGACGATACATCATGCGAAAATGTGGTCATAAAGAATAATCTTTTCTCAGGCATTTGCAGAGGTCTTGGTTCTCATTCCGCCACTCTGGGTATCTATTATACAGATATTCTTATTGAGGGCAACGTTTTTGAGAATCTCGACGATGTGGCAATGATAATGTACAATTATAAGAATTGTACCATAACAAATAACACTATCACAAACTGCGCAAGCGGTATAGAGTTCAAGGCAATGTCCAGCCTGCCTAACAACAATTTCAATCCCCCTGTGGTGAAGTCTATGGAGGAAGCAGTTGACGGTTTTGAGGACGACGCAAACTCTGTTATTTCATCTAACACTATCTCTGTAAGCGGTGATGACGAATATGGCATTACAAGCGGCATACGCCTGACAGGGTATGAGGTCAAGGACAACGGTGTTATCCCTGACTATAATTTCAGAGTGGCAGGAGTAAAGATCCTCGAAAATCGAATCGAGAGCAACGGAACCACTATCGCACTTAATGACGCTGAAAATTGCAGTATCGAATCAAATATTCTCGTTACAAAGCAGGACGGTGTTAATTACAAGGATAAAAATGGTCTTACTCTCAATGAGTGTGACAATATAAAGATAACAGATAACTACATTTCAGGCTCAGCCAGAAACGGTGCTTCCGTTACTGACAGCTCAGGGAATACCCTTGATAACAATACCATAGAGAACGTTGGAATGAACGGAATAAATATCTACAACGGCTCTGAGAACAATATTGCAAGCTCAAACAGCGTAAATTCAGCGAAAAAGCATGGCATAGCAGTGGCTGCAAATTCTTCCGCTGTGATAAAGTCCAACAGCATTTCAAAGGCGGGGGACACGGGCATTCTTATTTATAACGGCTCAAAGGGCGAGTGCTCAGGCAACAAAGTTAAAAATGCCGTGGGGCATGGTATCGTGTTCAGCAAGAACGCTTCGGGCAAGGCGACCTCAAACACTGTTTCTGGCGCAGGCAAGCATGGCGTGCTTGTTACAGACCACTGCGGCAGTGTGGTTCTAAGCTCAAATAAGATATCAAACAGCAAGCAGAACGGCATTTGCGTGTCAAATTACAGCAGTTCTGTGAGTGTAAATTCCAACAGTATAAGTGGCTCAGTAAAAAGCGGCATAAGCGTAAGCTCTCACAGCAAGGCTTCGCTGAAAGACAACGCTGTGAACGGCTCAAAGTCTGCGGCAGTGTCAAAGAGCGCTGATTCTTCTATCAGCCTGCCGAGAGTATCAGGATTGTCTGTTAATTCTGTGAATAACACGGATATACAGATCAGCTTTTCTGGCAGATCAACTAACAAATGCGGCTATGAGATATACAGAAAAACAGGTGCAAAGGGAAAATACTCTGCCGTGGGGACGACTGCAAAAGGAAAGTTTACAGATGGATTTTTCAAGGCAAACACAGATTATTATTACAAAGTACGCTGTTATGAAACTGTGTCAGGTAAGAAGGTATACGGTGGATATTCCGCTGAGATAAAGGTAAGATCAGCAACGAAAAGATCTGTCGGGAAGGCGTCTGTCAAGGTGTCAAATCAGGTGTGGACAGGTAAGGCGCTGAAGCCTGCTGTCACTGTAAAGGACGGAAATGTCACCCTCAAAAAGGACAGGGACTATACTGTAAGCTACTCCGCAAACAAGGGCATAGGCACTGCTAAGGTGACTGTCACAGGGAAGGGAAGCTACACAGGTAAGATAACAAAGACTTTCAAGATAAACCCACAGGGACAGAGCATTTCTGCCAAGGGCGACAAGAGCGGAAAGAAGATAGCGGTCACTCTTGCAAAGCACAGCTCAAATTCAGGCTATCAAGTGTCATATGCCGACAACAGCGGCTTTAAGAACAGCAAGTCCTTGTGGCTCAGCGGAAACTCAAAGAACAAAGGCACAATAAAAGGTCTTAAAAGCAAAAAGACATATTACGTCAAGGCAAGAGATTATAAGACAATTGGCAAGACCAAAGTGTACGGCAAGTGGTCGGCTGTGAAGAAGGTAAGTATTTAGGGCAAAAAATTTTTCAAGTGTAGGTTTGTCAATCATATTGGACACTATTATTAAGAAATTCGATAGGCGAA
>OHLH01001549.1_pt1 | contig 10988 bp, 12 predicted proteins | sample 1569061 | NCBI WGS metagenome assembly OHLH01 (sample SAMEA3879603, study PRJEB24766) | human gut metagenome | biome: human-associated habitat; feature: feces | place: USA | collected 1985/1987
CGGAACACTCGACTGCCTTGCAATCGGGACCGTAAGCGAGCCTAAACGAGCCATTTCCTCTTTCAAAAGACCTGCTGCGCTTTCAATACGTGAGGCCTTAAGTGAATTTGAACACACAAGTTCACAAAACAAGTCCGACTTATGCGCCTCACTCTTTTTAATCGGCTTCATTTCATAAAGCGAAACATTATATCCGTTATTTGCAATCTGCCACGCAGCCTCAACACCCGCAAGACCTGCGCCGATAACCTTAAATTTCATATAAATTACCGTTTATTCTTCTGTTTTCTTTTTTCTCGGAGCCGGCTTTGTAAAACCGCAGCCCTCTGTATCAGGGCAATAAAGCACATTGCCCTTGCGTTTAAAGAGCGACTTGCCGCAACGAGGGCAAACTTCGTCGCTCGGTGCGTCCCAAGTCATAAAATTACACTTAGGATAATTTGAACAACCGTAGAATGACGAGCCTCTCTTGGTTTTTTTCTCAATTACGTCGCCGCCGCATTCAGGGCACTTAGCCTTAGTCCTGAAAATAAGCGGCTTTGTATTTTTACATTCCGGATAGCCGGGGCAAGCAAGAAATTTACCGAATCTGCCGACTTTGACAACCATATTTCTGCCGCATTCTTCACATACATTGCCGCTATCTTGCACTGCGGACATACCAATTTCTTCATTTCTTTTCTCTTTTTGATTAACTACAAAAATAAAGGTTTCCGGTGAAACCACCCGAAGCCAGCCTCGTTTTCAACCTCTTCCTGCAACCAAGTTGTTATTATTACACACAGAGTACAAGATAGAAGAAAAGAACTTAACTTCGCAGTCAAAATAAAACAAATTACTTATGTCACATGTTCATTCACACGCCCACGCACATCATCACGTCATAGAATCCGTGGGCACTACACTCATTGTCTGCATTCTGCTAAACCTGCTGTTCGTCATCGTAGAGGCAGGCATCGGATTTGCCTATCATTCACTGGGACTGCTTTCTGACGCCGGCCACAACCTGAGCGACGTGTTCAGTCTCCTGCTTTCACTCTTCGCCATCCGGATGGCCACCCGGAAAGGAAACAGCCACTTCACCTACGGATACAAAAAGAGCACCGTACTGGTCTCGCTGGTCAATGCCGTCATTCTGCTGATTGCCGTGGGGGGTATCCTGATTGAAAGTATCTACAAACTGAAAAGTAGCACCCCTATCTCCGGCGAAGCGATATCATGGACAGCCGGTGTGGGTATACTGATTAATGGGGCTACCGCTCTGCTGCTGATGAAAGGTCAGAAAAACGACTTGAATATCAAAGGTGCCTTCCTGCACATGGCCATGGATACGCTGGTCTCCGTAGGAGTTGTCGTATCGGGCATCCTCATCAGTATCACACAATGTTACCTCATCGATGCCTTCATCGGTATGGCCATAGCCCTTATCATCCTGATTTCTACCTGGAGACTGCTCAAGGAAAGCCTTTACCTGTGCCTGGATGCCGTACCCGAACAAATCCAGCTGGAAAAACTGGAAACAGCCATCGGACAGACTCCCGGCGTTGACAGCTGGCACCATTTACACATCTGGGCCGTCAGCACCACCGAAAATGCCGCTACTCTTCACATCGTAGTCCGTCATCTTTCGGATATGGAAGCCACCAAACATGAGCTGAAACAGCTCTTCTCCACCTATGGCATTACTCATTCCACCATTGAGTTTGAAACATCGGATGCCCCCTGCTGCGACACCTCGGAAGGATGCTACAAACAAACATCCCACTAAATAAAAAATGCGCCGAGAAGAGTTGTCTCCTTCGGCGCATTTTTTATTTCTTGAAAGAATTATTTCAGTCTTACAAACAATTCTCCGTCCACTTCACTTGTTTCAATCTTATCCTCTCTCAGCAACCAGCCTAATCCAAGAAACAAATCTTTGTCTGCTTTCAATTTAATTTCCTTTTTCAGTTGCTTCTGAGTTTTGCCTTCTGTTTCATTCAGTGCCTCCCAGATTTGTCCGGCAATGACACCTGCTTTTTCTTTTAACATAGTCTTTTTGCTTTTATAATTATACATCTAAAATTGACGCGCATCAAACTGTGGCAAAATTAACAAAAAACAAGATAAATGCATAAAGAAAAACTAGAAACTTTCATTTTAAAACTGAGAAAAGCGTATCTTATTACAATTTTCCTTCATTTTCCAAGAAATCTCCCCAAATTTTCGCTGCTGTTTCCACCATACGAACACATGGACGCTTGGCATAATACTGCGGAGTACGGGCTTCCGGTGTAGAAACAATAGGTTCTTTTTTAGAAAGTCCCAACAAATCGGCGCAACGAAGTGTCCCACACTCCTCCTTGAACTTCCCGGCCAGTTCCTGTACCAGCTTGTAATTGGCTGACTTTCCTTCGCGGTCGGCTCCGTCCTTGGCACACCGTTCCAACCCGGCCAGCAGGAACATGCCGCAAGCCGCTCCACAAGTTTCACGCATCCGGCCTATCCCCCCGCCAAATGAAGCTGAAATATGTATCGCCTGCTCAAACGTAAACCCATACATATCAGCGTATGCTCCCACCACCGACTGTGAGCAGTTATATCCTTCCTTAAACAGGCTGACTGCCTTTTCTATACGTTCTTCCTTTGTCATACGTCATTCCATTTCATTTTGATACCACATTCACCGGACGACCTTCCATGAAAGCCTTCAGGTTGTTTACTGCAAGATTCATCAGACGGACACGTGCCTCACTGGTAGCCCAGGCCTGATGAGGAGTTATGTAACAATTACGTGCCTTCAGCAACGGGTTGTCGGCACGGGGCGGTTCGGAAGAAAGCACATCCAGACCGGCAGCCGCAATCTTACCCCCGTTCAAGGCATCTGCCAAATCCTGTTCGTTGACCAGTCCGCCACGGCCTGTATTAATCAGAATGGCGGTCGGCTTCATCAGGCTCAGCTTACGGGCATCCACCAGTTCACGGGTGTCTTCTGCCAACGGACAATGCAAGCTCACAATATCGCATTTGCGGAACAGTTCGTCCAGTGAAGGGCATTTATGCACATCCGAAGGAAGTTCCATCGCTGATTTGCTGGTATAGGCATACACATCCAGTCCGAAGCTGACGGCAATGCGGGCTGTGGCCCGGCCGGTATTACCGAAACCGATGATTCCCATCTTCTTCCCGTCGAGTTCATGTAGCGGCGTATCCCAGAAACAAAAGTCCGACTGCCCGCTCCACTTACCGTTCTGCACTTCTTCGGCATAATGTCCCGTCCGCTGTACGATGTTCAGGATATGGGCAAAGGCCATCTGCGCCACCGACTTCGTGCTATACGCCGGAATGTTCGTCACAACCACTCCCCGGCGGGATGCCGCTTCGATGTCTACAATATTATATCCGGTAGCCAGCACACCGATGTATTTCAAATCCGGCAGTTTTTCAATCGTATCCGCATCCAGTACCACTTTATTGGTGAACAGCACCTCCGCACCGGCAGCACGTTTCAGCACCTCCTTGGGAGCCGTCCGTTCGTACACGGTGAGTTCACCCAATGCTTTCAAATCCTCCCAGGACAAATCGCCCGGGTTCAATGTATATCCGTCTAAAACGACAATCTTCATCTTTTTATCCTCCTTTATTATATTGCTTATTCTTTAAAACGTTCTCCCCATAGTCCAACCATACGGTCCTTCATTTTCTGCTCTGAAGGATTCTCCTGCGCATGCCACAGACGTTGTGTCCGGATTTCGTCCGGCAGAAAATCCTGCTTTACGAAGTTCCCTTTATATGCATGGGCATACTTATAGTCCTTTCCATAGCCCAACTGTTTCATCAGCTGGGTAGGTGCGTTACGCAAATGAAGCGGTACCGGCAGATTACCCGTTTCGCGCACCAGCTGCAAGGCTGAATTAATGCCTTCATACGCCGAATTGCTCTTCGGGCTCGTGGCCAAATACACCGTAGCCTCCGCCAAGGGAATCCTACCCTCGGGCCAGCCGATTTTCATCACTGCCTCAAAAGCCGCATTGGCCAGCAGCAAGGCATTGGGATTAGCCAGGCCGATATCCTCCGAAGCCGAAATCACCAGGCGGCGGGCAATGAAAGCCGGGTCTTCCCCTCCTTCCACCATCCGGGCCAGCCAGTATAAAGCCCCGTCGGGATCGCTTCCCCGAATCGACTTGATGAAAGCGGAGATAATGTCATAATGCATTTCCCCCTCCTTGTCGTAGGCCAGCGGGTTTTGTTGCAGGCAAGCCACTACCTTCTCATCCGTAATGACTACCGGGTCCTCACCTTCCGACTCGATGACCAGCTCCAGGATGTTCAACAACTTGCGGGCATCGCCTCCCGAAAAGCGGAGCATGGCATCCGTCTCCTTCAGCTCTATCTTCTTTTCTTTCAGTATCACGTCCTTTGCGATGGCATTATGCAGCAGTTCCAGCAAATCCTCCTTCTCCAATGATTTCAGCACATACAGCTGGCAGCGGGAGAGCAAGGGCCGGATCACCTCGAACGAGGGATTCTCGGTGGTGGCGCCTATCAGGGTCACCACTCCCGTCTCCACCGCCCCCAACAGGGAATCCTGCTGGGACTTGCTGAACCGGTGGATTTCATCAATGAACAGGATGGGGCTGGCCTGAGAGAAAAAACGGTTGCTTCTCGCCTTCTCTATCACATCGCGCACATCCTTCACACCGGAGGTGACCGCGCTCAGTGTATAAAAAGGAGTTTCCAGCTTGTTGGCTATGATCTGCGCCAGCGTGGTCTTCCCCACCCCCGGAGGCCCCCAGAGGATAAAGGAGGAGATGCGTCCCGCGTCGATCATCTTGCGCAAGACAGCCCCCGGCCCCACCAGGTGTTTCTGACCTATATAATCGTCCAATGTCTTCGGACGCAAACGTTCTGCTAAAGGTTGTGCCATATCTTCATCTTTATTTCGGATAACAAAAATACAGCATATTTTCCTATGAACAAAGCCCAGGGCAACAATATAGGATTTATTTTTTTTGAGGCAGAAAAATAAAAGAACATAAAAAACAGGGACTCATACAAAATGAAATACAGGTTCTTTGTCCGTCTGATCCAAAACAATTATTTTTGCAACCCTTTTCCAAAAGAGTGATTATTTCAAATTTAAATGTAATTCTAATAAAGACAGACGATGAAAAAACTTTTTTCCACCAGCCTGTTGATTTTAGCAGGTATGCTTTTACTGCTGGGCAGCTGCAAAGAGGACGAACTTCCGGTTTCCGGAGAAGGAAACGTGGCAAACAACGAATTGCCCGTCCGGCTGGCCGAAACGGATTATAACCCGGACAACACGTATTACCTGCTGAATGACAATGAATCCCAGGATGTTTATTTCGACTCCGGCCAGCGCAGCTTCTACGTCAGCCGGCCTCTTCAGTTCGGAATGGACGACGAGCACTGTTTCCAACTCCGTTTCTATAGTCCCAGAGCCTTGAAAAACGTGACTTTCTGGGCCAGGATAGACGGTTACGAGGAAGAATTCAAGTTCATGTCGCTGGAAAAGATCATGCCTTTCCAGCAACTCCGGGTACACATACCGTTCGCCACCAAGGACCTGACCGCCTATACCCGCAGCGGAAAGAAAATACGGATCATGGCAAACCCCTACCTCACGGAAGAAAACCTGACCTTCACCGTAGAGTGTGACGACCCGTACTGGGCAAGGCTGCAATCCATCCGTTGCAAATGGTACATCGCCTTCGGCAGATACAGTGACACCCAGGACAGCTGGAAGTACAAGATGAAGGCTTCGCACACGCGTGAGGCGGTGGCCATCGCGCTGAACATGGCGTATATGTTCTCGTCGGAACGGTTCAAGACCGCCCTGTACGAGTTCGGCCCGCTGCACAGCAACAATGACAAGGCGGAAATAGACAAGACCGCCCTGCTGGCCAACGTGCTCAACCACCGCGGACTGACCTTCGGCTATACCACCGGCGTGATGGGACTGGGCGGAGGAACCACCTTCGGCATGCATGAAGTGTGTTATCTGGAACACTATGCCGATGACAAAAGCATCACCGAAACCATATTCCACGAGTTTGCCCACTGTGTGGGCTACGGCCATGCGGGAAACATGACCTACGAACAGACGGGACCGGGGTGGATCACCCTGTGCAACAACGTATATGTGGCGCTGTCGCTGGACAAGGAGCTGCCCGTCTATTCCCGCCGCTTCCTGCACACCCGCTGGAGCAGAAACCGTTATTTTGATGATATATACGTGGCTTCGAAACACATTATCGAAGACCCGGAACTCGATGCGCTGGACGGCGGCCTGTCTCCCCTGCGCGGAGAGACCGACCGGGGAGGAAACGACGGGGAGCCGGTGGCGTTCAAGCTGGATTATACCGACTTGCCCGGCGCTACGGGAACCACCTTCCGCCCCAAGGATGTATATGTGTACGGAGATACCCTGTATGCCGTGAACGATGCAGACAACCAGTACAGCGTAGAGGTGTTCGGCCTTGCCGGCGGCGGCAAGAAGCACTTGGGAAGCATCAAGGAATGGAAGCACGGAGAAGTTACCGGGAAATTCGGCGGCCGCCCGAACGGTGTCACCCGTGCCCACGACAAGATTTATGTCACCCACGAAGGAAGCCGTACCGAGATTTTTGATGCGAAGAGCCATCAGTTCCTTACCTGCATAGGCAATGGAAGCTGGGGAACGGGGCCCACGCAGACCGTACATGCCTTCGATGTGCTGCTCTACAAAGGGCTGGTCATGATACACGACAAACGCTACGTCAACTTTGTAGAAGAGCAGGCTATACAGTCCGGAGTGACTCCGCGGATTTATGTACGTTCCGAACATCTGGGCGAGACAAACGGCACTTACGGCATGGCGGTGGACGAACAGACCGGCCTGCTCTACTCCACCCATCCCGCCAAACGCATAGACCTGTTCGCCCCTGACGGGATACGGGAAGGAGTTTCACCCAAACGCACCGGGCAACTGGCTTATAAAAATGTACCCTACGACTTGGATTTCTACGAAGGAAGGCTGTTTGTAAGTTCCAACGGCACAGAAAAGTTCTGTGAGGTCAATCCCCGGACGGGAGAGATCATGAAGGACCATACCACCATCGGCGGCATCACCCTGCAAGCACCTGAGAAGTTCTGCATCCGCCGCCACACGCTGTTCATCACCGACCGCGTGAAAAACGGGACATGCGTTTACGCCATCCCCATGAGTGAGCTGAAATAAATATATACCTATTATAATATAGTAAGAACAACATGAAAATATACGCTTATATCCTGATTGTGCTGTCCGGAGTCCTGACGGCACAATGCAGCAAAGTCACCCTGGATGAAATCTGCGGCTACCCCTCCGCTCCCGGCGGAGGAAACGGGGAAGGAGAAGGAAACGGGGATTATAACAGTTACTGGTATTACTCGTATGAGGCGGCGCAGCTGATTGATGCGGAAACCCTGGGTATGGAAACGGCCGAGGATTTCACCCCTTATACCGTCGCCCATCTGGGGGATACCCTTTTCATCGCAAACATCGGAAAGGCAGGCAGCAGCCTGTTGCTGTTCAGTATAAAGAAAGGTGAACGGCTGGGAACCTTGCAGAGCTGGCAGCACGACGGCGGGGAGAAGAGTTTCGGAAGTCAGATAGAAGCCATCGTGCCGTCGGGCAACCGGCTGTATGTGGCCGAACGCCAGTCGCGCATCCATGTATTCCGGTTGCCGGAACTGTCCTACCTCACCTGCATAGGCAACGGGCAATGGAGCGGCCCCGTATTCCAGGCACAGGCCATGACGGTAAAGGACGGGCTGATTTTCGCACGCGACAAGAACGGAATGGTCAGCATTTACAAAGAGGAGGATGCCACCCCGGAAAATTACCAGAAGGTGAACCGCTACCGCCGGGCATCCGGCAACGGCAGTCCGGGCAACAACGGCTTTGCCAGCCATTCCATGCAGCCCGATGCGGAAGGGCATCTGCTGCTCACGGATTATGAAGGGAAGAAAATACGGGTGCTCGATCCGGCACTGGTCAACGATGATCTGGCAAACGACGCTTCCATCGATCTGGACGACCTTTCCCTGTCGCCCGGCTTCAAGCCCAAGACACTGGCGTTGTGCGGCGACCGCTGGTATGCTACCGGCGATAATGACGCCATCAACATATATGAACGCCAGTCCAACGAATGGAGCAAGAAAATAAAAACTGTAAAAGGATATGCTTTTTCCCAGCCTGCCCGCATCTATGCGCAAAACGACTCTGTGCTATGGGTTTCGGACACGCACAGTTCCAAACGGACACTGGTGAAAATGCTGGTGCATAAGGGGGAAATACGGGAATAGAAGTTCTATTCCGTTCTTTATTCAGAATGTAAATGACACGAATGGCGCAAATTGGGTCTATATCTCTGATTGGCGTCATTCGTGTCATTTTCATTCACATATATCAACCTTGCCAATCTTTCAATGCGACTGTCAACAGGAGCCGGTCGTTCACTTGCCATATCGATTACGCAATCGGGGAAGCCATTCTTTTTATCTGGCCGCACTCCATCACAATCCCCTTTCACGGCTCCCCTATCGCCCCCACAATCAGCTGTACCTGAGCCGGCATATAGGTACGGCAACTCAAGCCACTGCCCATCTTCTCCAGCTCCTCCCTGAGGTGAGGATAATAGTCAATCCAATACTGCAACTTACGGTAAGCCACCTGCGGATTCAAATCCGGGAAATAACACAGGGCCAGTTCGGTGCGGCCGTACGTGCGTATCTCAAAATTCTCCATACATTCCATACTTTTTATTTACTTCCATAAAAGTACGAAAAACGGACGAGAAGAAAGAATGTTTTTCCAACAATAATCAACTAGAATCAACTGTTATCAACTACAACCCACCGGAATCAACTTTCCGGAATCCGCACATCGTATCTTTGTAATGTCGGGACGATGAAGGCGAAAGATCTATAATCTTACAGCTGTAAGATATAGGATCTTACACGTGAAAGATAGGGTTCTTTCAGCAGTCGGAAACCAGTGGCTGACGGTTAATGGACAGTGACTGACGGCAGACTGGCTTCATTCCCCGGCAACAGTGTTTCTTAATTCTCAATTATCAACTTTTAATTTTAACAGATTATGGTAAATTACAGTATCGTTATGCGTAGCAATCCGATGGACGCGGATGCCGCCAAGAAGGCTTACGCCAGTGCACAGTATTCGGAAGTGATGGACATCAACCGCTTTGCCGAGCACATTGCCAGCCACGGCTGTGTGTACAAGCGTGCGGACATCGTGGCCATCCTCACCATGGCAGTGGACTGCATGAGGGAACAGCTTCTGGGAGGACAGAAGATACAGCTGGGCGACTTGGGGGATTTCTCCATCAGCATCAACAGTATAGGTGCGGAAAGCGCTGCCGACTACAATCCTGCCATCCACGTCAGAAAGCTGAATGTGAACTGGAGTGCCGGAACACGTTTCCAGAACTTGCAGGAGGAAGCTGTGTTCAATCTGGTGGCCACGCGCAAGGCGGCCCGACTGGTGGTGAAGGCGCTGAAAGCCGGAAAGACCAATGTGGACCTTACCGGAGAGGCGAAAGAGCCGGAAAACGGAGGACAACAGGCCTGACGGCCCCCCACCAGTACGACGGAAGCAAGGCACGATGCTAAAGGGCTGAATGTGCCCTAATGACAAGCTGTTTTCATTGGGGCACAGGCCCTTGGTTTCCATTGCAATTCATTTATTATCAACCCACTAAAACAAAAATCCCATGAACTTGAAAACAAAGAAAAACACCTGGACACTGATTCTGAAAGTAATCATCACCGTAGCCACCGCCGTTGCCGGCGCACTCGGCCTGAACGCCTGTATCTGATGATCATGAGAACCATCACCCTGATTATTATCCACTGCTCCGCCACCCCTGAGGGGCGGAGGCTGGATTTTGAGACTTGCCGCCGGGACCACATCCGCCACCGGGGCTTCACGGACATAGGATATCATTTCTATATCACCCGCGACGGAGAGATTCACCGCGGACGCCCCTTGGAAAAGGTGGGAGCGCATTGCAGGAACCACAACCGGCATTCTATCGGCATCTGCTATGAGGGCGGACTCTTGGCGGACTGCACACCTGCCGATACGCGTACTCTGATGCAGAAAGGGAGTCTGCTGGCATTGCTGCGCGAGCTGCGCCTCCTGTTCCCCAAAGCGTTGATAGTGGGGCATCATGACTTGAATTCCGTGAAGCCGTGCCCTTGTTTTGATGCTGTGAAGGAATACCGCTTTTAAGGGATGATTTCTCCAAAGATAGGGTTTCCAATGAGAACCGTTTGTTTTCAAAGAGGTTTCTCCAAAGATAACGTATCCAAGGGGGCTTTCTCCAAAGATAGCGTCCCTTTCCTCCGCTTTGATTTCCTGACCCTTCATTCAACTAATCGTTTCATTTAACAATAATAAAAATGAACTATCTGATAAACCAACTCATGACCGTGGACAAAGCCTTCTACCGTCATTATCTGGAAATGCTGCTCACCCTGAACCGCATCCAAGCCCTCACCCCCTGGCAGATGTCCATGCTGCTGTGGAGAGCCAAGATTTTCCATATACAGGTGCTCTACCCCGAACTGCTGCGCATCAGCCTGTGCACGGAGCAGGAAAAGGACGAGATACGCTTTATGAAGGGATGGAAACTGAAAGAGCTGGAGAAAATAATGCCCGCATGGCAGCGACGGCAGTGCGAGGAGATCAGAAGGGAACGGTGGAGAGGCTTTTAGTGGTCAGTGTATATCCGGAACGCAATGCCACGCAAAATGCTCGTGAACAAGAGTATTTTGCGTGGCATTGACGTATGTCCTTAATATCTTCAATAGTTAACCCACTATCCATTTCTCTATATTACGACTTTTCTTGCTGAAGTTCACCCCTACCTTAAACAATTTGCGCCCGTCCGTCTCGAAAGGTCGGGCATACTGTTTTTCATTGATCTGTCGCAAGGCTT
>OHLH01001556.1_pt1 | contig 10941 bp, 7 predicted proteins | sample 1569061 | NCBI WGS metagenome assembly OHLH01 (sample SAMEA3879603, study PRJEB24766) | human gut metagenome | biome: human-associated habitat; feature: feces | place: USA | collected 1985/1987
GCGGCGTGTGCACCAAGATCATCGACCGCAACACCACCATCCCCACCCACAAGAGTCAGGTGTTCTCCACCGCAGCCGACAACCAGCCCTCTGTTGAGGTCAACGTGCTGCAGGGCGAGCGTGAGTTTGCCCGCGACAACAAGAGCCTGGGTGTGTTCCATCTGGACGGCATTGCTCCGGCTCCCCGTGGCGTGCCTCAGATCGAAGTTACCTTCGATATCGATGCCAACGGCATCGTGAAGGTCAGCGCCAAGGATCTGGGTACCGGCAAGGAGCAGAACATCACCATCACCGCTTCCACCAATATGTCCAAGGAGGACATCGACAAGGCTGTGAAGGAAGCTGAGCAGTTTGCTGCCGACGATAAGAAGAAGCGTGAAGAGGTCGATATCCGCAACGGTGCCGACCAGATGGTGTTCCAGACCGAGAAGATGCTGAAGGAGAACGGCGACAAGCTGCCCGCAGACGTGAAGAGCGATGCCGAGGCAAAGCTTGCTGACCTGAAGACCGCTGTCCAGTCCGGCAATGTGGACGACATCAAGGCAAAGCAGGAAGCCCTGAGCCAGGTGTTCGAGAAGATGTATCAGGCAGCCGCTGCCGCACAGCAGGCCGCCGGTGCACAGCCCGGTGCTGACGCAGGCGCAGCCAACGAAAAGCCCAACGATGACGGCGTTGTGGATGCCGACTTCAAGGAAGTCTAAGTCTGAAACAAAGCGCTGTGTCCGGCCAAACCGGCGGGCACAGGCGCAATAAAGCAAAAGCCGCTCCGGTTTAGGCCGGGGCGGCTCTTGCTGGTTTATAAGTAAAAGAGTTCTCGCTGCCGCAAAAGCCTTCCCCCGGACGGGGGAAGGTGGCATGACGCGAAGCGGCATGACGGATGAGGGCGCAGACAACAGCTGCGAAAGACCAAAGCGGGAGCTTTTGAACAGGAGGAACCGACCGGGGCGTTACCCGGGGAGGGCGTTCCCGGAGAGGTGAGTGGATATGGCACAGGAAAAGCGTGATTATTACGAAGTGCTGGGGGTATCCAAGGGCGCAAGCGATGCCGAGATCAAAAAGGCATACCGCAAGCTTGCCATGAAGTACCACCCGGACTATAACCCCGGCGATAAGGACGCCGAGGCAAAGTTCAAGGAGATCAACGAAGCAAACGAGGTGCTTTCGGACCCGAAAAAGCGCCAGCTGTACGACCAGTACGGCTTTGCCGGAGTTGACCCCACCTACGCAGCACAGAACGGCGGCGGCCCCGGCGGCTTCAGCGGTTTTGGCGGCGACGGTGTGGACTTGGGCGACATTTTTGGCGATATCTTCGGCGGCGGCTTTGGCGGCTTCTTCCAGCGCAAGACCCATCAGTTCAAAATCGGTCATGTATCCCATCCTCTCATCCCATCGCCAGCACCAGCAGATTGTTTGCACTGTGCAGCAGCATCCCCGGCCAGAGATGCCCGGTGCGGTCGGCCAGCCACCCCAGACCCAGCCCGCACACCAGCGCATAGGCCATGGCGGCAGCGCTGCCGTGCTGCAAGGCGAACAGCGCCGCCTGCAAAAGAATAGCCTGTCCCCTGCCCAGCGGCTGCGCCCGGCGCTGCACTGCGCCCCGGAACACCCCTTCCTCCGCCAGCGGAGCCAGCAGGCAGACCCGGAAAAACCGCGCCGCGCCGCCGGGCGGCACGGGCAGCAGCACCGCCAGCACCTTGCCCGCCAGCAGATACCCCACCGCCCAGCCAAAGGCCGAAAGCAGCGCGGCGGTGCGGGGGTTCAGCTTGTGCATGGTCGGTCTCCCTCCTCCTGCTGTGATTCGTTCCCGGTTATAGTACCATATCTGCCGCCGGGTGCGCAAGGTTTGGGCGTTCTGTCGCGGCAAATTTATGCAAATCATTGACACATCGCCCTAAATGGTGGTATAATAATTTCCAACCTTTTTAACAAAAGCGTTGCGTATACTGTATTTTACCGGTAGACCGGAGGTATTATTATGATCCGTATCCTCACCGATTCCGCCTGCGACATCCTGCCCGCCGAGGCGCAGCAGCTGGGCGTGACCGTGATCCCCCTGAACGTGACGCTGGAGGACGGCACCGTCCTGCGGGACGGCATCGACATGACCCCCAGCGAATACTATACCCATCTGGCAGCCTGCCGCAAGCTGCCCACCACCAGCCAGCCCAGCCCGGAGCAGTTCGAGCGGCTGTATCTGGACGCTGCTGCCGCCGGAGACGAGGTGCTGGGCATCTTTTTGTCCGATGCGCTGTCCGGCACCGGTCAGTGCGCCAGACTTGCTGCCGACCTTGCCAACGTGGACAATGTAGTGTTCGTGAACACCGAGAACGTCTGTCTGGGGCAGTCCTTGCTGGTGCGGCTGGCTGTGCAGCTGCGGGACGCCGGCAAGACGATCACCCAGATCGCCGCCGATCTGGAAAAGGCCAAGCAGCACCTGCATCTGGTAGCCGCCGTGGACGATCTGAAGTACCTGCGCAAGGGCGGCAGACTGTCCGCCGCCGCAGCTGTGGCGGGCGGTATGCTGGGCATCAAGCCCATCCTCGCCGTCATGGAGGGCAAGGTGGCGCTGGCCGGTAAGGCGCGCGGTCTGCCCGGCGTGTATGTGGCGCTGTTCAAGAAGATCGACGAGATGGGCGGCATCCACCCGGGCTACACCCCGCTGCTGGGCTACACCGTCAACCACCGGGAGCTGCAGCCGCTGCTGACCTACCTGCAGGACAACCTGCATCTGGACGCACCGCTGGTGCGCCAGATCGGCTGCGTCATCGGCACCCACACCGGCCCCGGCGCGTTCGGCATCGCGTTCTTTGATAAAGAGCTGACGCTGGAATAAAACCTATTCGCAAGTCAAAACCACCGGCTGAGCCGGTGGCTTGAGTAAGCCCTAGAAGGGCATAATACTAGCAAAGCCCCTTAAGGGGCCACGAATGGGTCTGCCAACTGCATTCCTGTCTCGTGGCAGGCCCCTCAAGGGGCCTTTTATTTACGCCTTGGTTCCCTTGCTACCCGTAAACGGGTCCGTGAATTCCTTAAGGCTTAACTGGTCTGCAATTTGGTCTTGTTCTAGCTGTCTCTTGATATACTCCTGGATTCTCTGCTTGTTTTTTCCAACAGTATCCACAAAATATCCTCTGGCCCAGAAATGCCGATTTCCATACTTGTACTTTAAATTCGCGTGTCTGTCGAAAATCATGAGGCTGCTCTTTCCCTTGAGATATCCCATAACGTAAGAAATGCTATACTTCGGCGAAAAACTTATCAGCATATGGATATGGTCCGGGCAGGCTTCTGCTTCAATTATTTCAATATCCTTTTGCTCGCATAGTTTGCGAAGTATCTGACCAATATCTTTTTTGATTTGGCCATAAATCACCATTCTCCGATATTTCGCTGCAAACACTACACTACACTGCGGAAAATCAGCAAACGCAACCCATTGCTGTTGCTTAGTGCGCGGTTCCCAACCAGTAGGAATGTCTACTGGGGATGCTGCCGCTAATGCCGTGTCCCAACAGGCGTTTTGCTTTTTTGTGAGCCTGAGGATGGTCGTTCCGCTCGACGCAGGGCTGATGAAGGCCTGCTGCATTCGGTTTGGGCAGATCTGTCCACGGAATCCCTCGTCAATATACCCTATTCAATGTAGAAAATTTGTACATTACCATGATTTTGCTCCGAGGACCTTGCTTTTCTATGCCGGGTCATTTATGATGGCAGTGTTCGAATGTCCGGCAAGGAGAAGGGAAATCGAAGGTATGAGCAGGTTTGAATACACCATAGAAAACGTTTTGGATATCCCTCTCTGGGAAAAAATGCAGGACCGGTTGGCGGAGCTGACCGGTACCGCCATCGTCTGCATCGACATCAAGGGGAAGCCTGTCACGAAACACAGTGGCCGTACCGCGTTCTGCAGCATCGTGCGAGAGAATCCCGTTTCTCGCAAGCGTTGCTTCCGCTGCGATGCGCTGGCAGGAGTTGAGGCAGTGCGCCGGGGCCGCCCCTACATCTACCTGTGCCACTGCGGCATCGTGGACGTAGCGGTCCCCGTCATGGTGGGGGATATCTACCTTGGTGCCGTGATGTTCGGGCAGGTGCGTCTGCGGCACAAGGACCAGGAAAAGGCGGAGCGTCTGGTAAACGAGATCAGTTCCATCCTTCCGCAAGAGGACGCTGCACAGCAGGAGATCCTGCGGAAATACGAGCTTCTGCCAGAAATGGATTACGACCGGATCGTTCAGGTCGCAGAATATATCAACGATATGGTGCATTATATTGTTGACCGTGCCGTAAAGAGCCACACCCGGGATGAGACCTACAAGTGGCTGATGAGTGCCAACGCCGAACAGTCCAGCGAGGAGATCCAGATCCAGGAGCTCCTGCCGCAGGAGGAGCACAGACCGCAGCAGACCGGGGTGCTGCCGGTAAACCCCAGCAGCGTGGTCTACCCGGCGGTGGTCTACATCCGGGATCATCTGCAGCAGGAGATCACCATGAAGGAGATGGCAGACCTGTGCCACCTCAGCCCCAGCTATTTTTCCCGGACCTTTAATAAGGAAACGGGAGAGAGCTTTGTGAACTACATCAGCAGCCGCCGGATCCAACTGGCAAAGGAGCTGCTGCTGGAGACTGGCAAAAGCATCTCCCAGATCGCTGAAGAGGTAGGCTATGACAACATCAGCCACTTTACAGCGGTGTTCAAACGCACGGAAGGAATCCCCCCTTCCGTCTACCGGTCGTCGAAAAAACGAAAAAAATTTTCATAATAGCGGGCACTGCTTTCCAAAAAAGCACCGGATCGGGGCTGCAGCACAAAATCACGTGCTGCAGCCCCTTTGTTCAGTTCTCACAATTACAGCAGCTTTAATTTGTGGAAGTTATTTTGTATACAAACGGAAAAGACAAAAAGCAAACAAATGACAAAAAACAGCAACAAAATCCATAAAAAGAGCAGCAAACTTATTTATTGCATTTTTTGTGCATCTTTGATAAATTCTCATTAGGCAGTTGAGTGTGAAGTGTTACACTCAACAAAAAGAAAAAAAATCACAACAAGGAGGAAACAAAATGAAAAAGCAAAAGAGCGCGAGCTTCTGGGTCGCGATCGCTCTGATCCTATGCCTTATAAGCTCTTTGGGCGCATCCATGGTGCAGACAGGCGGCGGTGCGATCAAGTACCACGACATCACTATGGTCACCGACAGCGGTCACGAACTGGACGCCCTTCTGTTGGTGCCGAAAAACGCCACCAGAGAGACCCCCGCTCCGGCGATTGTTACCAGCCATGGCTGGTACAACAACCGTGAGATGCAGGACCTCAACTATGTTGAGTACGCTCGCAGAGGCTATGTGGTCATCTCCATCAGTATGTACGGTCACGGCGACTCTGAGATCATCCCGGACGGCACATGGTTTAACGCCGAGAACAACGCCAACGGTCTTTACGATGCCGTAAAGTACATTGCTCGCCTGCCCTATGTTGATGCAAGCCGCATCGGCGTTACCGGTCACTCCAACGGCGCACTTGCCAGCCGTGTGGCTGTGATGCAGGACGAGGAAGGGCTGATTGCCGCCGCACTGCTGGTGTCCAACGATGCCGTTTACAAGAAGGACGATCAGTGGGTCAACATCTTTGGCAGCCGTGATGCTGGTATCGTTGCTTGCCAGTACGACGAGTTCTTCCACCGGGTAAAGCAGGAAGACGGCACCAAGAGTGCTCCCCGGGATTACATCGACCAGAATACTGCACAGTCCTTCCTGCACTTTGGCGTAGACCCCACCGGTCTGGACAAGCGCAGTGCCGATACCTACTACACCGAGCAGATCGACGGCAAGGAATCCATCCGTGTCATCTTCAACCCGGCCATCACCCACCCTTGGGCACACTTCTCCAAGAATGTTGTTGCTGACAGCGTCACCTTCTTTGACAAGGCACTGGATGCTCCCATCAAGCTGGATGCCAACAACCAGACATGGCAGTGGAAGGCATTCTTCAATACGGTGGGCATCGCTGGCTTCTTTATGTTCGTCATCTACGCCGCCATCGCCCTTCTAGACGCTCGCTACTTTGCAGAGCTCAAGCCTGCTGCAGACGCACAGCCGCTCCCTGCTCCCAAGGGCAAGGGCAAGGGCTGGTACTGGGGCGGTCTTGCATTTGGTGCCATCATGGGCGTGATCCTCTACCCCACCATCTATGCATGGTGCAGTAAGAACCGTCCGGCATTCTGGAATCAGGAAGCCACCTGGTACATCGGTATGTGGACCTTCCTCTGTGGCGTGTTTACCATCCTGTTTATGGTGGTGGCCTATAACTGCTATAGCAAGAAGAACGGCCTGGACCTGGCAGAGCGCGGCGTGAAGATCAGCGGCCGCAAGCTCTGGAAGACCATCGTTCTGTCCCTTATCGTGGTGGTCGCCGCCTATGCGCTGGTGTTCATCTCCGACTACCTGTTCCTCACCGACTTCCGCCTGTGGTGCTTCATCACCATCCGTGCATTTGCACCCATGCATTTTGCCACCATTGCAAAGTATCTGGTGTTCTGGCTGGTGTACTACATTGCCCTGTCTGTTGCCACCAACGGCTTCAACTTTGTACAGCTGGGTAAGTCCAATTGGCTCAGCACTCTGGTGCAGATGTTCTTCGTCTTTATCGGACCCGAAATCATGATCGGCGTTCAGTACATCACCTTCTACAACAAGGGTTTCCTGTGGTCCGAGCTTACTCACCTTGGCGGCTCCATTACCGGCATCTGGCTCTACCCCATCGTTTTCATGCTGCCCCTTGCCGTCTTTGTGTGCAGCAAGATCTACAAGAAGTCCAAAAACCCCTACATCGGCGGCATCATCATGGGCATTCTCGCCTGCGTGGTCTCCGTCACCAACACCCTCACCCTAGGCTAAGCGCACCCACTCTGTTCCTCTGGATCAGGGCTGCAGCGGTGTGACTGCGTTGTAGAAAAGCCGGGCTGCTCCACAGTTTCTGTGCAGCAGCCCGGCTTTGTGTTATCTGGGCATTTTTAAGATCAGCGGTTGGGTGCCATCCTTATTCCATCAAAAGCCATTGGGATGGCCGAGTATTTTATACCAACAGGTATGCGCTGTGGAGCTTTTATTCTGCGATGGGCATGGTCTGGTATCGTGAAGAGGATGAACACCCGGTTCTGCTCGTCCAGCCAGCCGTTTTTCACGGACAGGCTCATGCGGTCCAGCAGGATACCGTACAGGGTCTTGGCATCGGTTGACAGGCTCTGGAACCGTGGCTCCTGAAACAGAGCCTTTGGAACGCGGTAGAACGAAAACAGCTCTCCGGCTTGCCCGTAGAAATAATCAAGGATCATGCTGTTTTTCAACCGTCTGTCCTAAAACGAACGTGATTCTTCGTGCGTAGGAAGATGTTTTTGCAACATAAATAACAGGCATTTTGAAAACTCACCTCCAGTCATTCAGTTGAGATATGTACATAAATTGACGTTATACCGTATATGTTTTATGGTGCGTATACCGATTGCTATATTTTGTATAGAGCAACGCGATATTTGATAGCTTTTTTTGGGCATTTTCATCTTCGTTGGGTGCGTAACCGTCGGCACTGTTTTTGCCGATTTGTGCAATAAAAAAGAAACAGCCAGAAAAAATCTAACTGTTTCTCGTCAATTTTATTGTATAGGGGATATAATCCGAATCATCCCCATACGGTGCGTGATCCGCAAGAAGTATTCAGATGGTCGCCCGTTCAAATCGCATCTGAAGCGCATCCCTCCTGAAGTGTGACTTTTTTACATTGAAGCAAAAACGGCAATTTTTTCTCGAAAGTAATGCTCGTCTGAAAACCCGCATTACGCCTATATTTTTTTGCCGTTTCGCAAAGAAATGTTCTGTTCTTTGGGGGCTTCTTTAAGGTCCGCATGGGAGAGCGTTCGGTTCGCATCCGAGAGGTCAAGGGTTCGAATCCCTCTAGGTCCATAAAACGCCGTATCGTGTTAAACGATACGGCGTTTCTTTTTGTCTTGGGTAGCTGTTTTTTCAATACAGCTGCCCATCGGGATGTGATACAAGCAAGTTGCTACCCGATAACCTCAAAAACAAATTATACTACGATTGTTTTTAAAAAGTTCTGCATCACTACTCGCACCAGACAAGGAAGACCCAAACCTTTTCTCGAAAGAGAAGGGTTCGGATTTTTTGTTTTTGGCGGCGTGCCCCGCCGCACAACAAAAGCATCCGCAGCGCATGGCCGGGCTGCTTCAGCTCAGGCGCAGTGCGCTGCGGATGCTTATTTTTTATGCCGCGCCCCCTCTCCTGATGGGAAAGTCAGAGCATCGGCTGCGTTTTGATGTCATTTGCCGGAACACGCCTGCGTTCTTGGCTCCCCGGTCAGGGGAGCTTCCGGGCGAAGCGAGACTGAGAGGTTTTATCCCGCCAGCTTGCGGTAGGCGTTCAGTACCTGATAGGCCGGGATGCTGCTGCCCGGGGCAAATTTGCCGTTCAGGCGGCGCTTCATCAGGCCCTGCTCCACGCACCACTGGGCTGCCTTAGCGGTATCCGGGTCTGCTACGTCTGCAAAGGCCGGAGCGTCGGCAGGCTCGGGACGGCCTGCGGTGTTCCACAGCAGCAGCGCGGTCTGGGCGCGGTTCTCGGGTGCAGCCACGCCTTCCGGCAGCAGGGCTTGCAGCTTGCGGCCGGAAACATAGTTGTACACGCCGTAGCCTACAACGCCAGCCGCCACTGCGCCTGCCGCCGCCACGATGACGACCGCACCGCCGCCGTCACCGCCGCCGGTAGAGCCGCCCGGGGTAGAACCACCCGGGGTAGAACCGCCGCCCGGGTTATCGCCGCCGGAGGGAGGCGTTACCGGGGGAACCGTGCCGCCGGTGCCAGTCACATCCAGTGTGAAACTTACGTCCAACATGTTACTTCTGCACTGATAACCGTAGTACACTACGTTTGTGCCTTCATCGACTGTCAGAATGTTCCCATTGGCTTTGCCATGCTCCCATCCTGTAACCCGGCTTTTATCAAAGTTCCCGGGCAGAGTGCTCAGGTCAAACGTACGGTCAGGGTTCAGGGTAACGGTGTAAACATTATCACCGCTGTAAATATCCGTAAGAGAGAAATCGAGCTTCGGGTTGTTGTCCAGATTCAGGCTGGTGAGATGGTTATCCCCAAGCCACAATGTAGTCAATTTTGGACTATCGCTGACATCCAGCACGGTCAGCTGGTTGTTGAAACAGTTCAGATCCTTTAAGGAAATCATATTGTTCAAATTCAGCTGGGTCAACTGGTTATGGGCACAATTCAGTTTCTTCAGCAGTTTATTTTGGCCCAGAATCAGCGATGTCAGCTGGTTGTTTTGGCATTCTACCCTTTCCAGATTGGGTTTATGAGTCACATCTACGTCCAGCTCTGTCAACTGATTTGCAGAACAGTTGAGTGCTACCAGAGATTTACTATTTTTGACATCCAGTTGCTCCAGATCGTTGTGCGAGCAATCGAGCGTCACCAAATCTTTCAGATGCGATACATCCAGTTGTTCCAACTGGTTCCAAGAGCAATTCAGAAAGTAGATATTCGGATTCTTGCTCAGGTCTAGCTGGGTCAGTTGATTCTTATTGCATATCAATTTTTCCAACTCTGGATTCTGTCTCAGGTCTAATTTCTGGATAGAATTGTTTTCGCAATTCAACTCTTTCAGGTTGGGGAACGCCTCAATGCCTTTTAAGTTGCTGATGTTCCATCCTTTGACTTCGATACTTTCGACTTTTCTTTGTTCTTCCACCGTGAGGACATCTCTGCCACCTGCTTTGTAGGTTTTGATGTAATTTCTAAAGCTATCGTCGGGGAAATTATTCTTATTGATGGGCAGACTGGTTTCAAAGATGAATGTGGGCTTTACTCCATTGCCGCAATTGTATTGGTAGCTCACCTCGTTTGCGCCCGCATTCACGCTTAGAGTTGTGTCGGAAACAGAGCCGCCGGTCCAGTTGGTGGCTTTGCTCACGTCAAAACCGGGCAGTGTGGCCAAGTCAAACTTTCCGTCTGTACGAACTGCAATGGGACGCCTGTTGCCATCAGCATTTATAGTGCTTCCGACCATATGGGAAAAGTCCACACAAGCAAGCCGGTTTTCCGCACAGCTCAGATGGCTCAAGCTGTTATTCTTGCTCAAGTCCAGCGTTGTCAGCTGATTTCCATCACACGTCAGCGATGCCAGATTCTGATTCCGGCTTACGTTCAGTTCTATCAATTCATTATGGTGACAATCCAGCAGTGTCAGGTTAGTCTGGTTTTTGACATCCAGCTCTACCAGTTGATTTACCGAGCAATTCAACTGTTTTAGCTGGTAGCAACGGCTAACATCCAGCGCCGTCAGTTCGTTGTTGGAACAATCAAATTTGATCAGTTCCTCTTCGCTCCGCATTACGATTCGCCATATTTTGTTATAGGAGCAATCTACCTCCTCAAGTTTCAACCCAGAGAGAATGCCCAGATCCATGGAGGTCAGGTTATTATGGGAGCAATTCAATATTTTCAGTCCACTTGAAAGAATATAAAGATAATCTTTCAGCTGATTATAGGAACAATCCAGCTCCCTCAGTTTGAAATTTTTGCCAACATTAAGTGTTGTCAAGCCGATACCGTGGCAATCCAGCTTTTCGAGATCTTCAAAGAAACGAATTCCCTCAAGATTTTTGATTTTGTAATCGTCAGTAATCGTCATCTCTGTGATGCTGAGTTCCTGCGCATCGAGCTTGCCATTGTGGTTTGTGTCACATCTTTCTTTGAGAAAGCGCTGAAATTCCGCATCCGGGAAATCAAGCTGAAAATCCGGCGAATTAAAATCAATTTCTGTGTTCGCCGCAAAGGCGCTGAAGGGCAAAAAGGTGAACACCATAGCCAGCGTCAAAAGGGCACTGACAAGGCGCGTTCGTTTTGAGAATCGCTGTTTCA
>OHLH01001557.1_pt1 | contig 10934 bp, 6 predicted proteins | sample 1569061 | NCBI WGS metagenome assembly OHLH01 (sample SAMEA3879603, study PRJEB24766) | human gut metagenome | biome: human-associated habitat; feature: feces | place: USA | collected 1985/1987
AATATTTGGCATTTTCTGCTATTTTTCTGTGTTACCAACATTTTATAATTGATTATCAAAGATATAGTAAGTTATCCTTCGGTAAAAATAATAAGTAAGTAATCTGTATATATATCTTGATGTATATTAAAATTATAATCATCGTTAAACTTATAGTTTAATATAAAACAGTTAAAATTTTCTTAAAAATTTTATAATCTGAAATTAACGCTTGACAAATATTATCTGTAATGATATAATACTATATGTTACATAGATAAGCGGATGTAGTTTAGTGGTAGAACTTCAGCCTTCCAAGCTGATCGTGTGGGTTCGATTCCCATCATCCGCTCCACAAAAGGTGCTGTAAAGAAACAGCATATTAAAAAGCCGAGATTCACGAAAAAGTGAGTCTCGGTGATTTTTTTGCTTGCATTGCTGAATGTTGTATCCGGTCAATAATTGGTCGTTACCCTTATTTGCATTGGCAGTTATCTTTGTTCCGTCTATGTAGATATGCGACATATCCTGCTTTCCTTAACAGCAAGGTGTTTATTTAGATCAATATGATGAAAAACCTCGTTAAATGTATATACCGGATCAGAAATTTCTATTATTTTTCCAATTTCCGGTTATAATTTTAATTGATACGGTGTATAATGCACCTTGTTGATGTGGTTTTTCATTGATAGTAAATTATATCACAAAAACGACTGCATTCCTACCTTTCGGTTAGAATGCAGTCATTTTTTATTTGGGCTGTTTTTTTACAGCTCCTTTTCTTAACGGTCGCCTTCAAGTCCCGTTATTAATTTACTTGTAAAACAAAAAACAGATTAACAAAAAGCTAATCTGTTTTTATGGTGCGAGTGACGGAGTGAAAAAAATAAGTACACTTTCTGCCTCGTTTGATACGGCTTGTTAAATTTATAAATATCATCAACGCTCTCCCTAAAAACAGTCCACCGGACTGTTTTCTTAACGGTCGCCTTCAAGTCCCGTTATCAATTTGCTTGTAAAACAAAAAACAGACTAATAAGAAAATTAATCTGTTTTTTATGGTGCGAGTGACGGGACTTGAACCCGTACGTCGTGAAACACACGCCCCTCAAACGTGCCTGTCTGCCTATTCCAGCACACTCGCAAATATTGTCTGTCGACATCGATAAATATTATATCACTGCTTACTTACTTTGTCAACAGATTTTTAAAAAAACTTTTAATTTTTAACAATTTTATTTTTTACAAAACGCACCTCATATTGACATTAATTTTAGAGTATGATATTATCAGTTTGAAAATTTTTATAATAAATCAGGAGTAATTATTATGAAAAAAGCAATTTTATTTGATTTAGACGGAACATTGTGGCACACAAGCGATGTAATTCTTCCTATATGGAACGAAGTTCTTAAAAAGCATCCAGAAACTCAAAAGCAAATAACGCTTGAAGAAATGAACAGCTATATGGGCAAAACTATTGAGCAGATTGCAAACATTATGTTGCCGGAGCTTAGTGAAGAAAACGGCGTAAACATTATAAAAGAATGTTGTGCCGTAGAAGTTCCGTATCTTAAAAAGTCAGGCGGTCATTTGTACGATAACCTCGAAGATGTGCTTAGCAAACTTTCCGAAAAATATTTTCTCGGTATAATCAGTAACTGTCAGTGCGGTTATATTGAATCATTTTTGAAAGCTCACAAACTCGAAAAATATTTTTCTGATTTTGAAATGTCAGGCAGAACCCAACTCACAAAAGGCGAAAATATCAGCCTTGTTATTAGCAGAAATAACATTGATTGTGCTTTCTATGTTGGCGACACTATCGGTGATCAAACAGCGTCAAAAGACGCAAAGGTGCCGTTTGTATTTGCCGAATACGGTTTTGGCAATACAGAAAATCCCGACTACACCATTCACAGTTTTTCCGAACTTTTAGAAATCAGCGATAAAGTATTTGCAGATTCCGAAAAATAATATTAATTATCTTTTACAGAATTATTTTCTGTATTATCTTCGGTTTCGTTTTCTTTGACTTTGTAATAAATAATTGTCGGCTTGTGGGACTTACCGTTCTTTTTATTATGGTTTATATACATTATTACAAACACTACGGCAACAAGTGCAATTATGATTACAGCGGTTACAATTAATATAAATTCACGCATAAAAACATCCTCACATTTTTATTGATTAATTCAATTATAAATGTGATGATGTAAATTTTTTAATGAATTATGTAGACGAAAAATTATTTTGTAAGAAAATAATTCATCATAGTAAAACCTTTTTCAATGTAGTTGCCTGTTTCTCTTGCTTCTTTTTCGCAGAATACTTTTACACCGCTGTTAATCTCATTTTTACTGTCATAAATGAGGTATGGTACAGGAGTGGAGGTATGTGTGCGGATAGAAAGCGGTGTTGGGTGATCAGGGCATACCAAAACCGCAAAATCATCGTAGTCTTTCAAAAATTCTACAACAGGAGCGAGGATATGCTCGTCAATCATTTCAATAGCTTTTACCTTGTTTTCAATTTCACCACGATGGCCACATTCGTCAGGGGCTTCAACATGAATATATACGAGGTCTGCGCCCTTTTTAAACTCCTCAATAGCCGCCTTGCACTTGCCGTCAAAGTTTGTGTCGAGATAACCTGTTGCGCCCTCAACATCAACGCTGTTCATTCCTGCGCAGATTGCAATTCCTTTTAAGAGGTCAACGGCAGAAATCATACTGCCCTTTATACCGAATTTTTCACTGAAATTATCAAGTAAAGGCTTAGTACCCTCACCCCAAAGCCAAATTGAGTTTGCCGGGCGCTTGCCTCTTGCTATTCTCGCCTGATTTACAGGGTGATCCTTTAAAAGGTCATAGCTCTTCTTCATAAGGTCATAAAGCTCGTCAACAGCCTCACCCTTTGGAATGTAATCTGTAATTACCTTGCCTGTAATGTCATGCGGAGGTGTAAGCACACCGGGATGCGGATTACCGTTGCTCCAAACAAGGCAATGACGATAAGATACGCCCGGATAGAAACGGAATACATCATTTCCGAGTTTTTCCTGAATATACTCAATGAGAATTTTTGCCTCTTCTGAAGAAATATCGTCAGCACAATAGTCGAGAATTGTCTTTTTCTCGTAATCCTCTTCGTCTGAAAGTGTAACAAGGTTACATCTGAGAGTAACATCTGTATCCTTTAAATCTATACCGATACTTGCAGCCTCAAGCGGAGAACGACCGCTGTAATATACAGCAGGCTCATAACCGAGAACAGAGAGGTTTGCTACATCGCTGCCGGGTTTTAAACCCTCTGCTACAGTCTTAACAATACCGACCTCAGCCTTTGCGGCAAGGCTGTCCATACAAGGCTTGTTTGCCTTTTCCATCGGTGTAGAATTTCCAAGTGCCTCGTTTGGCTCATCGGCCATACCGTCACAAAGCATTACCAAATATTTCACTTTTATCTACCTCTTTAATGATTATTTTTGCAATGTGCCAAGACTTGCACATTTGAGATATGCGTTAATAAATCCGTCAATGTCACCGTCCATAACAGCCTGAATATTACCGGTTTCGTATGAAGTGCGGTGATCCTTAACCATTGTGTATGGCATAAACACATAACTGCGGATCTGACTGCCCCATGTGATTTCTTTTTGAACACCTTTAATGTCTTCAATTTTATCAAGGTGTTCTCTCTCTTTAATTTCCATAAGTTTTGAAACAAGCATTTTCATAGCCACATCACGGTTTTGATACTGGCTTCTTTCAACCTGACTTGCTACAACAATACCTGTCGGAATATGAGTAAGACGAACGGCAGATGAAGTCTTGTTGACTTTCTGTCCGCCTGCGCCGCTCGCACGGTAAACATCCATTTTGATGTCTTCGGGAGCAATATTTACTTCAATGTTATCGTCCATTTCAGGCATAACCTCAAGAGAGGCAAAACTTGTGTGTCTTCTGCCCTGCGAATCAAAAGGAGATACTCTTACAAGGCGATGAACGCCTGCCTCGCTCTTTAAGTAACCGTAAGCGTTTTCACCCTCAACAAGAAGAACGGCACTTTTAAGACCCGCCTCGTCACCGTCAAGGTAGTCAACTTCTTTTACTTTAAATCCGTGAGCATCTGCCCAACGGTTGTACATTCTGTAAAGCATTTCCGCCCAGTCCTGAGCCTCTGTACCTCCCGAACCTGCGTGGAAAGTAAGAATTGCATTGTTCTTATCATATTCGCCTGTAAGAAGAGTTTGAAGTCTTTGCTTTTCAAGACTTTCTTTAACTCCCTCTGCCTCTTTTTCAGCCTCTTCAAGAAGCGAAAGATCCTCTTCCTCATTTGCAAGTTCAATCAAAGCGCAGGTATCTTCATACTTAGCCACCAAAGCCTCATAAGCCTCAACCTTACCTTTTAGTGTGCCTGTACGCTGTAAAACTTTTTGAGATTTTTCTACATCGTCCCAAAACCCCGGTTCGGTAGCTTTAAGCTCAAGCTGCTGAATTTCCGAAAGCATACCTTTCATACCGAGAGCGTCTGACAAATCGTCAATTTCAGGTTTAAGTGCCTGAACCTTTAACAATAATTCCTCAAATTGTACCATAAAATATACCATTCCTGTCTTAATTTGATATATAGCTCTAAAAATCAGATTACTATTTTACATACAATTTTATTATAGCAAATTAGCCGATAAATGTAAACTGTTTTTTATAATAAGGAATTTGCGTAAATAATTTATTCCCGCTTTCCCGTCGCATATTCTCCCGTATTAACATCAGCGTCTTTAAAATGCGCTATATAATTTTCAGGAATAAAACCTGCCGAATAAGAAAAACATTCGGTTTTGCTAAGATGTTTTTCCATTATTTCATTCATTACCGACTGCTGCGGCATTTCACATTTTTTTCAAAAAGCAAATGCACAAAAAACATCATACCGGGTTGCGACGCTTTTTCATTGAGATTTTGTTAAAAAATCTTTTCTTCATTATCCGGCATTATATTTCTCCTATCTTATAATTATGTAATTATGTTTTATCTGTAATTTTTCCGTCCTGCGATACAACAAGTTTGCCGTTTTTGATTGCGTTATCGACAGCAAAACCGACCGTTGTATCAATAAGCGTGCCTGTTCTTGTAAAACCGAACTTTTTGGCACTTTCTTTAATAAGGTCAGATTTTTGCATACCGCCTTGTTCGCTCAAAACTTGAATGACTGCATTTAATATTTCTTTTGAGGAAATATCGTCAATATTGCGCCTATTCTCGTTTTGCTCCGACACACGATAAACATTGTATTCATCAGGTTTTTGTTCGGGCTGCCATACGAATATCACCCCGTTGTCAGAGGTTTCGGAGTGCATTATTCTGCCGAGAATACCGTCAAGTATTACCTCTGCCCTGTTACCCGAGCGAGAAATGCCGTAAGCCGAAAGCACACTTTTGTACAATGCTTTTTTACTTATTGGTGCTTGAACAGAGATAATTTTAAACATCAGCTTTTGAATTTCGACCCCTGCCGCTGCTGTATAAAAACTTTCAGAACTTCCGAGAATTTGAGAATCGACTGTTTCGTACTTTCGCTGTCTTGTCTGTTCAATCTGTGTTGATGTATCAATTTTTTCAAATTCTAAATTTTGAGTTTTGTTTTGCTCTGAAATTTTTTGCTTGGTATTTTTGCCCGAAATCGCATTTTCAATTTCTGATTTAATCTTTTCAATTACACGAGCCGAATCATCGAGCCAATCAAGAGTCCATACACGCATAATTTTCCAGCCAAGACCTGCAAGCACATCAGGCTGTAATACAAATCTATCTTTAGATGTTGCGGAATTCTTGCAGTTTTCACCGTCGGCAAGAATACCGAGCAGATAACTGTCGGGATTTTCAGGGTCAACGATGCCTATGTCAATCTTGTATTCCGAACAACCGATATTGCAGTTCACCTTATAGCCGAGTTTTTCTATCTCTTTGGCAATTTCTTCAATAACTCTATTATCGTTATGAACAAAAACTTTGCCGTCGGGTATAACAATATTTCGGTTCTGTCCCGCAAATTTCAAAAAGCCTTTAAGCCCTTCAACGCCGAGTGCTCTTGTGCGTGACAAATCAATCTGCTCGGGAGTAAGAGTGGAATACACAATCATTTCCTGTCTTGCTCTTGAAATTGCAACATTAAGTCTGCGCCAGCCGCCGTCACGGTTAAGTGGGCCAAAGTTCATAGAAACTTTGCCGTCCTTATCGGGACCGTAGCCGACTGAAAACAGAATTACATCTCGCTCATCACCCTGTACATTCTCAAGATTTTTAACAAATACGGGTTCTGCGGATTCGCTGTCGTATTTTTCAAGTTCGGGTTTTTTAGAAAATTCATCGGCAAGCATATCTTCAATTAAATTCTGTTGAATAATATTAAAAGTTACAACGCCGATACTCTTTGTACGCAGTTGTTCATCGGATAATCTGCGGATAATTTCATTTACCACAGCCTCTGCCTCGGCTTTATTCTGCTTTGTACCGCCCTTATCGTAGTAGCCGTCAATGTGTACAAGTTTAACTGCCGACACTCTGTCGTTCGGCGATGGGAATGTATAAAGTTTATTATCGTAATACTTCATATTGCTGTATGCGATAAGACTTTCGTGGCGAGAACGGTAGTGCCATTTTAAGTACATCTGCGGCATTGAAATCGAAAGGCAGTCATCAAGCAAACTTTCGAGATCTTCGTTTTCTATGTTTTCTTCATCAATTCTGTTTGATTTAAAGAAACTTGTCGGCGGTAACTGATTAGGGTCACCGACTACCACAACATTTTCACCTCTTGCTATAGTGCCGACAGCTTCGCTTGTCGGAAGCTGTGATGCTTCATCAAACACCACAAGGTCAAATTTAGGGAATGACGGGTCAATGTATTGCGCAACAGAAATCGGGCTCATAAGCATACACGGGCAAAGTCTGCGTAATAATGCAGGGATTTCGTTAAACAACTTTCTTATCGACATCATTCTGCCGTTGCTTTTTATCGCTCTTTTAAGAATACCGAGTTCTGAAGACGACGCACCCGCCGAACCCGAAACAGGCACTTGAGATGAAAGTTTAGCCACAAGTTCCTGAACAGTAAGTTTTGAATATTCATCAATTAATGCATGGTATTCTTTTATAGTTTGCTCAAAGCTGTTGCTTCTGAATGTGCTCAAGCTCTCGTCAACAGAAATATATTTGAGTGCAAGCGCATAATACACATTGCATCTGAAAGCGTCAACTGCATTTTCCTTATTAACACTACCGCTTTCAACCGCATTACAAATACACTCAAGCTGTTCATTTGCAAGCTGTTCACGCTTAGCGTTATATTCCGTAACCGCATACAATTTGTCAATATTCTTACTTATATTATTAAGAGTATTACCGGTGTGGTCAAGCCAATTGTCGCTCTGCTCATTATCAATATTAACTTTGAAAATGTCGGAAAATTCATTCCATTTTAATATATAATTTTCTGCACAATTAACATCGTTTCCAAGCTGTGCAAGATTAATATTCTTAAAAGCATTCAATATTGTTCTGATTTCATTATAGTTATACACACTTATCGCATTGTAGATGGAATCGGTTTTATCAATTGCCTGTTTAAAATCATAACCTAATTCATTAAGTATATACCTAAGCTCATTACCGCAAGTCATATTATCATTGTGCAATTTATTAAAATTAATAAGTCGCTGATACCAATTGATAATATTTCCTTTGGTAACGGCATTTGGCATAACACAAAATGTTGCAACTTCTTTCAAAAGTTTTTTCTGTTTTGAATGTCTGCTAAGTATCCAACTTGATTGAGCGACATTCCATTCATTAAGAGCCTGAATACAGTTATACTCATAAATACCGCTTGTAAATACTTTTTCAATCTCTTGTTTTTCTCTGTTTTCGTTACAAATGCTTTCATAATAATTATTCAGCTTTTGAGTTACCGCATTGTAATTATTTTCAAGAATAAGGCTTGGTGAAAAAGCCGAAGGGATAAGCAACGCTCTGCAAAGATTTAAAATGTTTTTGATTGATTTTTCACTTAATTCGGCATTGATATTAAATGTACCGAAAATTCTTTCAACGCTCGATTTTGCATTATTATATAGATTAAGCAAATTTACACAATCCGAATACAGCTTTTCTCTTAACGGTATAGAATATTCCGTAAGAGAAATATTTTTAAGCTGGTTATTAACTATATCACCTACACCGTCAACAGAATTTTTATAACTTAAAATTAAGGATGAAAGCTGTTCTATTCTGTCATCATTAACAGTGTTAATAACTTCTTGCGGAATTGTTATTTTATTCTTAAATTCGGCACAGGTTTCATATTGTTCTATAGCGTCATACACAGAAATTCCGCTCTCGTGCTTTTTATGAAGTCCGTCAATTACAGAATTCATATTCACACGCATAGCTTTCAGCCTGTCTGCTGTTGCTTTGTATTTTTCGGGATGCTTTATTCTGCCGACTTCAAGTGATTTTTCAAGTTGAGAAAGCACACTGCTTTTGCTCGCCTTATTTGAGTGAAGTTCAAGGCAGAACGGAGCAAGACCGATATTTTCAAGTCTGTGTTGAACCACATTAAGAGCCGCCATTTTTTCTGCGACAAAAAGAACAGATTTACCGTGATAAAGCGCATTTGCGATTAAATTTGTAATTGTCTGCGACTTACCTGTTCCGGGAGGTCCGTGAAGTACAAAACTTTTTCCCTTTGCCGCCTCTGCAATGGCAAGCATCTGTGAAGAATCTGCGCTCAACGGTATTGCAAGGTCATCGGGTGCGATGCGTTCATCAAGTTCAGACACCGTCAGCGGATTTTCTTCCTGCTCAACAGTAATTTTCTTATCAATAAGACCTGCAACAACCTTATTTTGCATTAATTCGTCGGCACGGTTTCTAAGGTCACTCCACATTACAAACTGACCGAACGAAAACTGTCCCAAGCAAGCCGTATCCACAACATTCCAACGCTTTTTGTCAAGAATACAATTACGAACCGTATTGAAAACAAGCGGAATGTCCGTACCGTGCTCGTCCTCGGGCAGTGGGTCAAGGCTCGGTATTTTCAGTTCAAAAATCTGCCTTAAATACTCAATCAATGTAACATTAATCTGGGTTTCCTCTTGTCTGCTTCTCAATAAATAGCCTTTATTATGCGAACTTTTTACAAGCTCAACAGGAATCATAATAAGCGGTGCATAGCGTGGCTTTTCCGAAATATCGCTTTCGTACCACTTTAAAAATCCAAGTGCTAAGAAAAGTGTGTTTGAACCGTTTTCCTCTATGCTCGACTTTGTTGTTCTGTAAATATTTTTCAGAGTTTTTTCAAGTTCTTCGTCGTGCATAACCGCACAAAGTCTTTTGCTTTTAAACTCTTCGCTTGCAATATTTGTTGCAAGGTCATTTTCGTTTTCTATCTCATAAAGCCTTGCATCTCTAAGCGACGCCGTCCATTCGCTCGGCAATTCCCGTATTGAAAAAGATACTCCGTCTGCAAGGCTGTCCTCAAGAGCGGCAAGATCATGAGTTAAAATCGGCAAAGCGTTTTTGGTAATTCTGAAATTTAAAAGTGAGTTTCTCAAACTGAAATCGAGCAGCTTTCTCTCCCATATCTGTATTCTTGAAAGCGAACTTTCCTCATATCCGATTACACCTGTACCGCTTCTGTTAAGTTTCTTAGGTGTAGCTGCCTGATAATCAGAAACCGAATCAACCGTCCCGTCATAACCGCAAATACTGTTGCTATCTATTTTTTGCGGAATCGGTCGCAGTCCTCCCGCTCTTGCTCTTCTAACATCAACAGCACATATAAAATTTTCCGAATCTGACAGATTATTTTTTCCGTGCTTTACCGCTCTGTCAAAATCAATCTTTTCTCCCGCCGTAAAATCCGTACATTCTACAAGCAAAATATCTTCATTTCCGCTTACCGTTCGTTTGTCTATAGCCGAAAAATCATCAATTACACAATCGGCAAAAGTTTCCTCTTCAAGGCGGCAGCCGCAGTATGCGTGACCTTTTTTTATCATTATTAAAGGGAAAAGTCCTGCCGCCTCAAGACAAGACGCATATGTAACTGCAAGGTCAATGCAAGTACCTTGTTTCTGCTCAATTACAGAATAAGGAAGTCGCACACGCTGACCTGCTTTTTCAAAACTTGCAGGCGGATTATTATACACAATATTTTTTGACTGTAAAGCGGCATAAACAGCAGCCATTTGCAGTTTTACAACATCTGCATTGCGGCTCTGATAACCTGTTATGCTCGGGTCTTTTCCCCATTTTCTTAAATAATCGGTTGCAATTTTAAGGATGCCCGAGACAGCGGGATGATTAGGTGTTACAAAAGCCGCAATCAGTTCAGGCATTATATAGCAGCCGCTCCACTCATCATAGGCAAGCAAATCAATATTGTCACCGGCATTTACAAGTTCTTCTTCGCCGCATAAAAGCTGTACGCTGATCTGTGCAACAATTCTCTCTGTCAGTGAGAACAGAAACTCCGTAGATACTATAATATTAACAGGACTTACCTCAATTTCGGTATGCGGAGGTAAAACCTCAATTCTATGTGTAAACGGCTTTGCAAATTCAGGTTCAAAGGAAATTTTTAACATAATATCTTTAATTTCCTCATCGCTGTTATTTTTTATCGTTACGCTGCGCACAAGCGGAACATAGTTTTGCTGCATTGCAAAATTCATTGCTCCAAAGGTTACCACTTGTACGCTCACTTTATCATTCACAAGTAATCCTCCTTGCTCAAAAATTTTAACATTTTCATTATATCAGATTTACCAATTTATTACAATATTTTCTAAATAAATATATTCTTTTTGCGGTTAAATAATAAAATTCAGAGATTATATACATTTAAAATATTATAATAATTTATGGTTGCAATTAATAAGATTA
>OHLH01001573.1_pt1 | contig 10828 bp, 8 predicted proteins | sample 1569061 | NCBI WGS metagenome assembly OHLH01 (sample SAMEA3879603, study PRJEB24766) | human gut metagenome | biome: human-associated habitat; feature: feces | place: USA | collected 1985/1987
AAACCGACGTCTCCAACCAGCAATCGGTCCATCGGACGATTCGATTCCATATCTTTTTTGATTTCTTCAATGGAACGTAATTGATCATCTGTTTCAATATATGGAAAATCTTGTTCAAAAGCCTCTTGGTTTTCATCATCTTTGGAATAGGCAAAGCCTTCTAATTGACTACGCTCCGCATAAAGTTTTATCAAATCATCCGCAATGTCCTCCACCTGGGTCTGAACCTTTTGCTTCGTTTTTTGGAAACGCCCATCGTTTAACTTATTAATTTTTGGCGTTTTTCCATCACTTGCAACGTATTTGGACAACATCTGAATCTGATCGACAGGAATCGAGATGCGATCTCCATTTTGATATTGAATTGAAACATAATCACGATGGACACCCGAAATTTCAATCGTTTCAATTCCCAAATATTGACCAATACCATGAACTTGGTGAACAACATAGTCCCCTTTTTCCAATTCATTATAATTTTTTAGGCGTTCTGCATTGGAAATATTTTGCCTGCGAATCTTTCGTTTGATCTTTTTCTGATAAATCTCTGATTCTGTAATGTAGACAATTTTTTCATCAACAAATTGAAAACCGTGAGCTAATCCTCCAACGACTAATTGACTAGCTTGAGGAATGATCGTATCCCCATCAATATAATCTAATCGAATCCCATACTCTTCTAAATTTTTATGGAGCTGTTGAAGATTGTGATGAGAAGTTGCTTGGACAATAACAGTATAGTTTGATTTTCGATACCGTTCAATTTCCTCTTTTAGTAAATCAAATTGTCCAAAAAACTCCTGCATTGGATATTGATTGAATTGATACAAATGATCAAACTTCAGATTTCCCAATCCTTTTTGAAAGTTTGAAAAATAAGTTGCAGGCGTATATTTTCGTAATGTTGTACTGGTGTCTGCAAAATACACTTGGCGAGAAGAAGCTCTATTTTTATGTAAATCTTCCGTCAAGAGATTAGCTGTATCTAGTTCAAATCTCGCTATTTGATCTGCTATTTTTTGATAATCATCCAGAAAAACAGGAGTGTGTTTAGGGAGATAATCGAATAGGGTATATTGTCTCTCATAAAAGAAACTAATAAATTTTCTAAGATCCGGATGGAGTTTCCTTTGAGAAATATCTCCCAGAATTTCTGCTAGATAGGATTTAAATTCTTCATTCGCGCTCTGTTCTTGCAATTGTTCTATTTGCTTCTGACCACGGATAAAATCTTCCTCTTGCAATAATAGATCACTCACTGCTTTCAGTTGAACTTCTTCAACATTTTCAACAGAACGCTGACTTTCTGGGTCAAAGATTCGGATTCCATCAATCTCATCTCCGAAAAATTCAATCCGATAGGGTTGGAGTTGTTCGATCTCAAAGATATCTAAAATATCTCCTCGTAGACTAAACTCTCCCTGTTGCAAAACTTGGCTCACCTTTTGGTAGCCAATCTTCTGTAATGTTTCACTCAGAGTAGTTAAGTCTATTTCTTGACCAACCTTCAATTGAAAAATACTAGATGCAAAAACTTTAGGAGAAGGTAATAGTAGTTTTATACCACTCACATTGGTCACAAGGATGCCTTGACGATCTTCTTGACATAAAAAGTTCAAAGCCTCTAATCGTGCAAATTGCCTTTCTTGTGAAGCAAAAACAAATTCTGCTAAAGGGTTATCATCTCCCAAAAATGTATGGACTTTCTCTTCTCCAAGTAAAGCAATAAAATCACTGGCCAATCGTTCTGCTTCGTTATAACTGGAAGTGATGAGGACTGCTTTTTCAATAGAATCAAAGGCTGAAGCCATTACAATAGCCTTTGTGGTCGCAGATAATCCTAAGATCAATTCCCTATTATTTTTTTGCAAACCTTGTTGCCAGGATAGAAGGTTGGAGTTTTGACTCACTAAATCAATTACATTCATCTACTTACCCGTTGTATTTCTGCATGCTTCTTTCAAAATTTTCTTCTACCAAGTAATCGTTAACCGCTTCTTCTACTCGATCGATTGTTTGTAGAATAGTGATGTAATCGTCTTTATCAAATTTTCCTAAGACATGATGAACAACTGACATGCCCTGCTTAGGTCTTCCAATTCCAATCTTAATTCGATAAAAAGTCTGAGTTCCAATATGATTGATAATCGATTTGATTCCGTTATGACCTCCAGCTGATCCTTTAGCTCGAAGACGAATCTTGCCAACTTCCATATCTAAATCATCGTAAATAACGATAAAATCCTCCATGGGAATATTGTAATAAGCCAGCAATGCTCTAACAGCTAGACCAGATAGATTCATAAAGGTCGTTGGTTTCACAAAATAAACCTTTTCACCGTTTAAAAAGGTCGAAGCCACTTCAGCCTTAAAGGTCTTTTCTTCAGAAAAGGTTAATCCCAGTTCCTTAGCCATTAGGTCAATAGCCATAAACCCAACATTGTGACGTGTCTCATGGTATTTTGAACCAGGATTTCCCAAGCCAACTACTAATTTTGTCATTATTTCTCCTCTTTGATAAACAGCAAAAGGACTGAAAAATACTTTTCAGCCTTGTGCACTATTTTTTATTTTCTAAACGTTGAAACGGAATTCCATGATGTCGCCATCTTGGACAACGTATTCTTTTCCTTCTTCACGAAGGCGACCAGCTTCCTTAACAGCTTTCTCAGAGCCATATTTAATAAGATCATCGTAAGACATGGTTACGGCACGGATAAAGCCTTTCTCGAAGTCAGAGTGGATAATTCCTGCTGCTTGTGGAGCCTTGATGCCGCGTTTAAAGGTCCAAGCACGCACTTCTTTCTCACCAGCAGTAAAGTAAGTTCCTAGACCAAGCAAGTGATAGGCTGCGCGTGTCAGTTTATCAACTCCTGATTCTGTCAAACCAAGGTCTTCCAAGAACATTTCTTTGTCTTCATCATCCAATTCAGAAATTTCTTCCTCAACACGTGCCGAGATAACAACTACTTCTGCATTTTCAGTCGCTGCAAACTCACGAATTTGCTTCACATAATCAATATCATCAGGATTTGCGACTTGGTCTTCATCAACGTTAGCCACATAAAGTACTGGTTTTGTTGTCAAGAGGAAGAGTCCCTTAACAATTTTTTGCTCTTCCTCAGTAAAATCAATCGTACGTGCAGACTTACCATCTTCTAGAACAGGTTTAATCTTTTGAAGAATATTAAACTCTGCCACAGAATCTTTATCTTTTTGTGTACGAGCAATTTTTTCGACACGCGCATAACGTTTGTTAATTGATTCAAGGTCAGCCAAAATCAATTCTAGGTTGATTGTATCAATATCAGCCATCGGATCTACAAAGGCATCCTCACGCCCTTGTTCACGCATAACATTTTCGTCATCGAAAGCACGAACCACATGGACAATCGCATCTACTTCACGAATGTTCGCCAAAAACTTATTTCCAAGACCTTCACCCTTTGATGCTCCTTTTACGATACCCGCAATATCTGTGAACTCAAATGTGGTTGGAACTGTCTTTTTAGGGGTAATAAGTTCAGTCAGTTTCGTCAAACGCTCGTCTGGTACCTCAACCATTCCGACGTTTGGATCAATTGTCGCGAAAGGATAGTTAGCAGCTTCCGCACCCGCTTTTGTAATTGCATTGAAAAGAGTTGATTTACCAACGTTTGGCAAACCAACGATACCTGCTGTTAAAGCCATTAATTTATTTCTCCATAAAAAAGTAATTCAGTTAATTATAACACAAAAATTGTTAAAAATAGGCAACTTCCCTTTGAGAATCATAAAAAGGAAAGCAAGGCAAAGAATGCTATAAAGAAGATGATTGGGGACTCTAGAAAGTTTTTATATTGCTAGTAAACTAATTTTCTTAACACAAGAACCTCCTTATCTATACTCCCCAATGTCTGTTATAAAATCTTCTTAAGTTTCTTTTCGAAATCATGACGACTCATCATAACCACATGATCACAATTTGTACAACGAATCTTAATGTCAGCTCCAAGACGGGTAACTTCCCATTCGTTAGCTTTTTTTCCTGTTGCTTTGATGGTACAAGCATGTGGTTTTTTCATTTCAACTAAACTTCCAATTTGGTACATAAACTTCCTCTCTAGTAAAAAAGTTATCCACTGTGGATAACTTTTTCGATTTTAGTTTGTTCTTACAGGTGTAATCAATTGAATAAAATTCTCACTGTCATCAGCTGGCGTCAAAGTAAATGGACGTACTGGTGAAATGAAACGTACACGTACAGTCTCACTCTTAAGAGCTTTCAAAGCATCTATTAGGTAGGTTGGATTGAAACTAATGACCAAATCACTACCAGAAACATCTTGCACATCAATATCCTCATTAACCTTTCCGACTTCTGGCGAATTAACATGGGCACTGACACTACCATTGATGATTTCGAGTTTTACGGTACCACTTTGACTAGCATTAGAAATCAAATATGAACGTTCCATAGCAGAACGAAGGCTAGCGGTCTCGAAAACAACTTCTGTTTCAAATGAATCAGATAAGAGACGATTCGTGTCTGGATAATTTCCTTCAAGTAAACGTGTATAGAAAGAAATTGTTTCACTACGGAATAGAATTTGATTTGCTGAGAAGAAAACCTCTAAATTTTCAATATCATCGCTAAAGACTGCCGATAATTCTTTAAGTGAGCGACTTGGGATTACAACATCAAAGTTATCTGCAGAATGCTCCAAAACAAGTTGGCGTTGGCTCATACGGTGAGAGTCCGTTGCTACAGCTTTGAGATCTTTATGATTTGAAAGAACAAAGTGAACACCGGTTAAAATTGGACGACTTTCTTGTGTGCTTGCTGCGAATGACGTTTCAGCAATGATAGATTTTAATACTTTTGTGTCCATGAGTAATGGCGTCAAGCTATCAACTTCCTGAATACGGGGATATTGTTCAACATCTTTCCCTTTCAAGGTAATTTCTGATTTACCACTCTTCAGTAAAACTTGGTATTGTTCAATTTCTTCAAAAGTTAGGGTAACATCAGGCAAGCTTGAGACAACATTAATGAAAAAGTTGGCTTCCAAAAGGATACTACCTGGCTGTGTAATTAATAGGCCTGCATTTTCTTCTGAAACTGAGATACTATTTTCAATTGAGATTTGCCCATTTGATCCTGTCAAATAGATACCATCACTGGTAACTTCGATTTTAATCGTTGATAGAATTGGGATAGCATTTTTAGAAGAAATAGCACGGCGAGTTGTATGAAGTGCTTGTAAGAAATAAGCTTTATTAATCGCAAATTGAATCATGATGCTCCTTTATTTTAGTAGTATTATTTTAGTAGTAGTAGTAGGTCTTGTGGACACTGTGCATAAGTGTACAAAACATAGTTTTATCAATGCTTTAAACTTGTGCACAGCCTGTGGAAAAGTTTGTATAATTTTTAATAGTTATCCACAAGTATTATTTTATCTTGTTTTTGATGGTATCAATTTCAATGCGTAAACTGTCATCTTGAGCAATCATATTTTTGATTTTATTGTATGCATGTAAGACAGTTGAGTGGTCTCTTCCTCCAAATTCTTTTCCAATTTTTGGAAGGGAGTTATCAGTCATTTCACGCGCAAGATACATGGCTACCTGACGTGCCAAGACAATATTTTGTGTTCGTTTAGTTGCCTTGATCTCTTTTACAGTGACATTATAAAATTTTCCTACCTCAGTTTGGATATCCTCAATCGGAATAAGAGTTAACTTAGGACCATCCATTTTACGTGCGCGAATGGCTTCAGCAGCTACTTCAACTGTGATAGTATCTAACTGGCGAACATTGGCAACTAAGCTAATATCTTTTAAGGCCCCTTCTAAGTCACGGACATTTGAATCAAATTGGCCAGCTAAATACTCAATTGTTTCAGGAGGAAAATGATAATCATAGTCCATAATCTTATTAGTAAGAATGGCCACTCGCGTTTCAAAGTCAGGTGGTGTGATATTGACGGTTAACCCCCATTTGAAGCGCGTGACAAGACGCTCTTCCATCTCGTTCAATTGATCTGGATTACGGTCGCTGGTCAGGACAATTTGTTTATTATTATTGTGAAGGACATTGAAAGTATTGAAGAATTCCTCTTGAGTGGCTTGCGTTGATTTTTTAGCCAATGATTGAATATCATCAATTAAGAGAACGTCCAGATGACGGTATTTAAGTTTTAGTTCATCCATTTTATCTAAACGGATATGGACAACAAATTCATTAATGAAATTCTCTGCAGTAATGTATTTGATACGTGCTTGAGGATTATCATGTAAGACCTTGTTACCAATGGCATTGAGTAAGTGAGTTTTTCCGAGACCAGGTCCTCCATAAATAAATAGAGGGTTATACGTAGCTCCTGGTGAATCAGCTACAGCTAAAGATGCAGCAACTGACCAACGGTTTTCATCCCCCTGAATAAAATTATCAAAGGTGTACTTACTATTTAAGTCAGAGTCCAATGTAGGAAGAGCAGGTGTTTGCTGTTCCTTTTTATTGCCAAAGTCATTGTTTGTTACAGTTGAATTTGCCTCGTTTAAGAGTGCTTCGTCAAAGACGTACTCAACTTTTATTTCACTATTATAGGCTTCAAAACCAGCCATCAAAATGAAAGATTGCATATTCTTTTCCCAGAATAGCTTTTTGACTTCTTCAAGCAGAATTGTAGCAACGTTATTTTGAACTTTGATGAGCTTGGTATCCAGGACATAATAATCAAAAGTGGCTTGTGTTAGTTCCTCTTTGGCCAGCTCTAAGAGCTTATTCCAAAAAAAATGCTCTTTTTCGGTCATTCCATCAATTCTCCTTCTTTATTCTTGTTCTCTGATTTTATCATAAAACAAAAAAGTTTTCCACAGGTCTGAAGATAAAAGCTTATTAAGTTATCCACAAGCTAAAAAAGGTAATTAACATTGTGCACAAGAGTTATCCACAAGTTGTGAATAAAAAAAGAAACCCTCTAAAATAAAGGGAGGGCTACATTTTTATGATGTGGATAAGTTTGTTTCTTTTTGCTACTCAATTCACAGGTCAAATAAGCTTGTTGATAATTCTGTTAAAATCTTCTTCCGTCGAAAAGTGGATCTGAATAGTTCCAGAGTGATTTTTGTGATAACGAAGAGTAACAGGGAGACCAAGTGATTTTTCTAGTTCTTTTTCTTTATCTTTTATGTGAATATCTTTTTTTGATTTTTGTTTTTTAGGAAGTTCTTGAAGTCTTTTTTCCAGAGTACGAACGGACCATTTTTCAGTAAGCACCTGATGATAGATAGTTAATTGCTTTTTTGTATCCTCAACAGCTAAAAGTGCTCTAGCATGTCCTTGACTCAGTTTGCCATTTTCGATACTCGTCTGTATCTCTTGGGGAAGTTGGAGGAGTCTGAGAGCGTTACTGATATAAGGTCTGGATTTCCCCATAGCTTTCGCCAGTTCCTCGTGACTATAAGCTAGCTCATTAATTAAACTACGATAGGCCTTTGCTTCTTCAATGGGATTGAGATTCGATCGTTGTAAATTTTCAATAATAGCTTGTTTACGGCTTTCTTGATCTGTAACTTTCTTTACAACTGCAGGGATTTCTGTCATTCCTAGACGTTTACAGGCACGTAAACGTCTTTCCCCAGCAATTAGTTCATAACCAATAATATCCGATTTTCGGACAATGATTGGCTGTATCAGTCCATTTTCTGCAATCGATTGGCTTAGCTCCGCTAATTCTTCATCAGAGAACTCTATACGAGGTTGAAAAGGATTGGGATAGATGTCACTAATAGGTAAAGCTTTGAGTTGTTCTTGCATGTTATTCCTTTCCGAAAAAAGACCTTTACATTATTGTAAAGGTCTTTTGACAGATTTGTCAATGACTTAGTCAGACAAGTCTTCTGTAGATTTTGTTAATTTAAGTTCTTCAGTTTTCTTCTCTTTACCACGATAGAAGGTTACCTTGATTGTATCTCCGATACTATGGCTGTAAAGATTGGTTTGAATATCAGTTTTTGAGCTGATTTCCTTACCGTCAATTTCAGTGATAACATCATTTTCTTGAAGTTTACCGTCAGCTGGCATACCTTTTTGAACGCTGCCGACTACCACTCCAGATTTCACATCATCTGGTAAATCTAATTTAGAAGTTGCACTGCTAGAAAGGCTATTAAGATCGGCCATTGAGATTCCTAGGGCTGGTCGTGTAACTTTACCGTCTTTTTCCAATTGATTGATAATCTCGACAACATCGTTTGATGGAATGGCAAATCCCATACCTTCAACGGCGCTACCAGCGACTGCTGATGTTGATGAAATTTTACTTGAGTTAATACCGATAACTTGTCCTTCGATATTGACTAAGGCACCACCTGAGTTACCAGGGTTAATGGCAGCATCTGTTTGGATAGCATTTGTTGAGACAGTTTCACCATTGTCGTTTTGCATAGTTACGGTACGGCTAAGGCTAGAAACGATTCCCTCTGTTACTGAGTTGGCGTATTCGGTACCAAGTGGGCTACCGATAGCAATTGCCTTCTCACCGACTGTGAGAGAGTTTGAGTCTGCAAATTCCGCTACGGTTTTAATTTTATCTGAAGAAACTTTGACAACTGCTAGGTCAGAGTAAGTATCTTTACCAACGAGTTCACCAGTAATTTTTGATCCATCTGAAAGCATGATTTCAAGTTTTTTAGCGCCATCGACAACGTGGTTGTTGGTTACGATATAAGCCTCTTTACCATCCTTTTTATAGATAACACCGGAACCTTCACCAGCGACTTGTAACCCATCAGAATCTTTTGATTTGTCTTGGTTAGAGTCAGAACTATCATCTCCACCAAAGATACGGCCATAAAGTTCATTTAGAGAATCTGAAGATGACCCTTCTTGGTAATTGATGACAGAAACAACGGCATTTTGTACTTTCTTAACAGCTTTAGTTGTATCTGTTGTATTATTGTATACGGTCTTAGCTGTTTTAACACCTGTATCTGTTGAATTGGTAAAAGATACCCCTGCTGCTGTTAGTAGGATAAAGGCACCTAGTAAACCACCTAGTAAGCCAATAACAAGCATTGCAATCGGCGCTACTATTTTTTTCCAGTTAAATTTTTTCACGTTTAGTCCTCCTTTTTGATAAACATATCAAAGTAAGCTTAATTATATCATAAAGTGATTTTAAAAAACAGTTATCAACAGTCTGTGGATAAGTTTCAAAAAGTGTAGATAAGAAGCTATTTTATAGGGATAACTAAAGATTCTTAACAGTAAAAAGGTGTGGATAAGGTGTTAAAAGATTGTGGATATGTGCTATAATAAGCCTATGAAAGTTAAATTGATTACCGTTGGAAAATTGAAAGAAAAATATTTGAAAGATGGCATTGCGGAGTATGTCAAACGACTAGGACGCTTTACAAAATTTGAGTCTATAGAATTAACGGATGAAAAGACACCAGATAATGCAAGCGAATCTGAAAATAAAGCTATCCTAGACAAAGAGGGGCAGCGTATCTTGGCTAAAGTAGGTGATCGTGATTATGTCATTGCCTTAGCTATTGAAGGAAAACAATTTCCCTCGGAGCAATTTGCTAAAGAGTTAGAGCAAGCGACTCTTAGAGGCTATTCAGATATTACTTTTATTATAGGGGGCAGTTTGGGACTCTCTCCAACAGTAAAAAAGAGAGCTAATCGATTGATGAGTTTTGGTCTCTTAACATTCCCTCATCAGCTTATGCGCCTTGTATTAGTAGAACAAATTTATCGCGCATTCATGATTCAGCAGGGAAGTCCTTACCATAAGTAGAAGAAGGAAACAGACATGTTCAGAATGAAAAAACGCTCCTATCGTGTTTTTGAAGGATTACGGGTAGCAACTCTAGTAAGTTATATAGGGGGCTTCATTGATGCCTATACTTACAATACTCAAGACGGACGATTTGCAAGTATTCAGACAGGTAATCTCCTTTATTTGGTTATTCATCTTGTTGAGGGGCATATTGCAAGAGCTTTCAGCTATGTGATACCTATTTTTTTCTTTGTTTTAGGTCAGTTTTTTGTTTTTTTTGTTAAGAAGTGGCTCATTAACCATAAATGGGGATGGCATTTGCAAGCGATTAGACTTGCCTTTCTCTTGATGACTATTCTCGCCATTATTACACCTTACGTTGATTCTACTATTACGATTGCAGGCTTGGCATTTTTTGCCTCTCTTCAGGTAGGGATTTTTAAGCGCGTCAGAGGGGTAAATTATGCTTCCTTCATGATGACTGGTAATATTACGAATACCTCTTTAACCGTTGCCAGGGCTATTGACGAGGGGGATCCCAAAGTGCTTAAACAAGCTTCTTACACTATTATTATCATCTTTACATTTATGGTAGGAGTTGCAGCCTCAACTTGGTTTGCTCAATATTTACATGAATACAGCCTATATACGACTTTGCTTCCCTTGCTTGTTTTAAATTATTTCCTATTTATCGAGGCAAAAGAAAAACGCAACTAGAGATTCTAGATTGCGTTTTTTATCTGATCCCAGCAGGATTCGAACCTGCGACCGTTCGCTTAGAAGGCGAATGCTCTATCCAGCTGAGCTATGGGACCAATAACTCTATTAGTTTACAAAATATATAGCAACATGTCAATACTTTGTAAAAGCAAGATAAAAACTAACGTAAAATTCGAATAAATTTAGCAAAATTTAATATTTTTTTTGAAAAAAAGTATAGACAAAATCGAATACTCTGATATAATAATAAGAGTGTTAACGAGATAAAAATCTCAGAACTTGGTCCGTTGGTCAAGGGGTTAAGACACCGCCTTTTCACGGCGGTAACACGGGTT
>OHLH01001585.1_pt1 | contig 10760 bp, 9 predicted proteins | sample 1569061 | NCBI WGS metagenome assembly OHLH01 (sample SAMEA3879603, study PRJEB24766) | human gut metagenome | biome: human-associated habitat; feature: feces | place: USA | collected 1985/1987
ATGGACTCACGTACCATTCTCGACCGTCCGGGTGCCCAGCAGCTGATTGGTAAGGGAGATATGCTCTACCTGCAAGGCAACGATCCGGTGCGTGTGCAGTGTGCCTTCGTCGACACGCCGGAAGTGGAACGCATTGCGGCCTTCATCGGCAAACAGCAGGGATATCCTACGGCCTTCATGCTGCCGGAATACGTGGACGAGAATGCCGAGGCCAGCGGCAGTGCGGCCGATGTGGACATGAACCGTCTCGACCCGCTCTTCGAAGAGGCTGCCCGACTGGTCATCTACCACCAGCAGGGGTCTACTTCCCTGATTCAGCGTAAGTTCTCCATCGGCTACAACCGGGCCGGCCGTATCATGGACCAGCTGGAGAAAGCGGGCATCGTGGGACCGGCCAACGGCAGCAAGGCGCGCGACGTGCTCTGCCTGGACGAGAACGACTTGCAAATGAGAATGAGCAGCCTGAAAGACTGACACAGGCTGCCCTTATCCGTACAACCTAATAAACAGACTTGATATGAGAAAGATTTTTCTGGTCGTCCTGCTCATGGGAATCGCCTGGCTGCAGGCAGCAGCCCAGCAGGATGCCAAAGCGGAAAGCATTTTAAATAAGATGGCCGACACGTACCGCAAGGCGGGCGGCGTCAGCCTGAGTTTCGGAGGCACACAGCGCGGCAAACTGTTGCTGAAAGGCGACACCCCTACCCCCGAGGAGCTGCAGAGCGTCAATCCGTATGCCCTGCTGACTTCCTACAAGAAGAGCTTCAACTACCGCTATGTGGGCGAGAAGACCCGCCAGGGCAAGCGGGGACAGGAAATCCTGCTCACCCCCAAGGCTTCACAGGATGTGAAAAGCATCACGCTGAATGTAAAGGAAAACGGTTCGCCGGTCTACATTGCCATCCAGCTGCACAACGGCGAGAAACAGGAATTTCAGATTTCGTCGTACCAGACGGGCGTGAACCTGCCCGATGCGACGTTCCGCTTCAACAAGCAGAAATATCCGGAAGCGGAAATCATTGATTTACGATAACATTCACATCCGAGTCGTTCAGAATGGAACTCTGAGCCAGGTAAGAGGGGGTTTCGGCATAGATATACATGACGCTGCCCCCTTTTATCGTATCGATAATCGGACGTGCCACGGAAGTAGGAAGGGCCGGACAGCCGAAACTGCGTCCCAGTCGCCCGCCGCGCTGAGCCACTGAAGGGTCGGCATAAGCAGCCCCGTGCACCACGATGGCCCGCTCACGGGCCCGGTCGTTGATGCCTTTCTCCAGTCCGTCGAGCACCAGCGAATAGCCGTTCTTCCCCTGATAGGTAGAGGCCGTCAGGTAGAAACCCAGCGAACTTTTATAGGAACCGTATTCATTGGAGAATGAAGTGGCGTAATTCCCTCCGCTGTTCTTCCCGTGCGAAACAACCGACGAATAGAGCATCCGGCGATGCTTCATATCGAACACGTAGAGCCGTTTTTCCGTGGAGGGTTTCGAGAAATCAATCAGCGTCAGCACCTCGCGTTTCCGCCCCTTGATGCGGTTGTAGCCCGTCACTGCCAGCTTGAACGCCTTCCAGTTGACTACTCCCTCCAGCTGCATGGCGTGGTAGAGTGACGTCACCTCATCGGCTGCCTTCACCGCAGCTGCCGGATTTTCAGGAGAAACACACTCCCCCTCCGCCGTGAAATACGCGCAGGGGAAAGACAGGAAAAGTGCCGAAAAAAGAAATTTCAATATAGAATTGTGCATGATTTTGACCACCTAAGAATATTCGGCGGCAAAGGTACGGATTTTCCAGGCAACCTCTTCCTGAAAGAGAGTTAATTTTATAGAAATCACTCGATTACAATCACCAGCGAGCGTTCCGTCGGGGCCCAGTCGTAAACAAACTTGGCATGCGAGGTGGCATTCCGCACACACATGTGCGAACGGGGTGTGGTGCCCAGCGACCAGCTGTACTCAATCATGGCCGTCCGCGGCACATTGACCGGCACGCCGTGGATATAGGCTCCGTTGGTGAAACGGCTCGCGTAGGGCGCATAGCCTCCGGTGGCCGAGGAACCGTCTTTCAGAAAGACCATGCGCGACTTCTTCTCCTGCACCACGAACATGCCGAGAGGTGTTTCCTGCGCATACGGCGGACGGTGCATGCCCGTAGTGGCCGGATTCATGCTGCGGATGGCCCAGGTACCTTCTTCCAGCCGTTCCAGCGTGGCGATGTTCTGGTCGCCCCGGTCTACCACCACCACCCGATGAAAGGCCGTGCTGTCGGCCAGCAGCTTGATATAACGGCGGGGCACCAGCCATTCGCCCTCGATGCTCACCGGCGACACCCGGTAGAATCCTCCGTTCTCGCCCCGCATGGAAACCAAAGCCCCGTCGCGTCCGTAGCGTTCGGGCACCAGCGTATCGGTCGGCAGGTAAAGCGGCACCGACTGGTAACGCTCCACGCCCAGCGTATCGGCAATGCGGCGGTACACGTTGCGCACATAGCTCCGCACCAGCGGCGCTTCCTGATTCCGGTTCTTGTAGTTCTGGAAAACGGCCCAGCGGGCAGCCTCATGTTGCAGGTTCTCAATGAAGGCCAGACACTTGCGAATCACGTCCCACTTGAACGAGCGCACCGTGTCCTGATACGGATATTCATCCTTCAACGTATATTTGTCGAAAAGCAGTTCCTTGACCAGAATAATGTCGGCACCCGTCAACGGTTTGCGCTCAAACGGGAGCACCGCTTCCACACTGTCCGGCGCAGCCTCTTCCGACACCACCGACTGTTCCACTGGCTGAACCAAGCCACGGTCTGCTTCCTCCTTGCATCCGAAAAGGAGGCACACCAAGCAGAAAAGGCCGACCAAACGTTTCATAAGATGAAGATTATAGGTTAGTAACAAAGGTAATAAAATTTATTAAAAAACCACAGGAAATGGCCAAAAATCAGCACTTTTACCGAAGAAAAAAAATTCCGGTTTCAATTCCATCCACCCGTTATCCGTTCACGAAACGGACGGTTTCCATTTCCTTCCGCCACACGCGGAGCTGGCTCCTCATCGACGGACGGATGCGCAGCCGCAGCAGGTTGTCACTCGTCCACGAAACGGGCCGTCTCCACTTTCTCCAGCCGCGCACGGAGCTTGCCCATCATCGACTTGCGGATGCGCAGCCGCATCAGGCAGTCCATATCGTACGACTGTTCCAGAATCTCGGGCGATTCCTCCTTGACGATGCGCATGATGTCGTTCATGAAAGGATATTCGAAAAGGAAGGTAACCGTCTCATCCACGGTCTTTTCAATAACGGTGGCGGCAGCAATGGCTTCGGCGGCGGCGGCTTTATAGGCTACAATCAGTCCGCTCGTGCCCAGCTTGATACCCCCGAAATAGCGCACTACGATGACCAGCACGTCGGTCAGCTCGTGCGAGTTGATTTGTCCCAGAATCGGCTTGCCCGCCGTTCCCGAAGGCTCCCCGTTGTCGTTCGCCCGGAAATCCTTCCGTTCCGGCCCCAGCATGTAGGCATAACACACGTGGCGCGCGTCGTAGTATTTCTTCTGGTACTCCTCCAGGAGCGACTTGACTTCGGTCAGGGTGCGCACCGGCAACGCGATGGCGATAAACTTGCTGCGCTTCTCGGTATAAATGGCCTCGGCACGCGCTCCAATGGTCTTATAGGTATCGTCTTGCATGGCTTTTGTCTTTTTTCAGAACGCAAATTTAGTGATTTTTCGCTCATCTTTGTCCGGAAAGCACTATCTTTGTCCACACATTAACCCCTTTAAGAAACTAATGGCATGAAAAAATTACAGAAACTGACTTACTGCATGGGGCTGGCGGCCCTGGCTGCTCCTCATGCACAAGCTGCCACTCCCCCTTCCGAGAAACCCAACATTATCTTTATTCTTTGCGACGACATGGGCTACGGCGATTTAGGTTGCTACGGACAACCTTTCATCCAGACTCCCTGCATCGACCAGATGGCCCGCGAAGGCATGCGCTTCACTCAGGCCTACGCCGGAAGTCCCGTGAGTGCTCCGTCGCGCGCCAGCCTGATGACCGGCCAGCACAGCGGACACGGACACGTGAGAGGCAACAAGGAATACTGGAGCGGCGAAGTGTGGTACGGACAGAACAAGGAATATGCCGTGACGGGACAGGAACCCTACGACCCGCAGCACATCATCCTGCCGGAAATCATGAAGAAGAACGGTTATACCACCGGCATGTTCGGCAAATGGGCGGGCGGCTACGAAGGCTCGACCTCCACTCCCGACAAGCGTGGCGTGGACGAATACTTCGGCTACATGTGCCAGTTTCAGGCTCACCTCTACTACCCGAACTTCCTGAACAGTTACAGCCGGGCCGCAGGCGACACTGCCGTGACCCGCATCATTCTGGAAGACAACATCCGCTATCCGATGAGTGGCGATGACTACTTCAAGCGTACGCAGTACTCGGCCGACATCATCCACCGCAAGGCCTTGGAATGGCTCGACAAGCAGGATGCTTCCCAGCCTTTCTACGGTTTCTTCACCTATACCCTTCCGCACGCCGAACTGGCCCAGCCCAACGACTCCCTCCTGAAGAAATACAAGCAGAAATTCTTTGAAGACAAGACCTGGGGCGGACAGGCCGGTTCCCGCTACAATGCCAGCGACCATACTCACGCCCAGTTTGCCGGCATGATTAACCGACTGGATACCTACGTGGGCGAAATCCTGGCCAAGCTGAAGGAAAAAGGTCTCGACGAGAATACGATTGTGATTTTCAGCAGTGACAACGGTCCTCACGAAGAAGGCGGGGCCGACCCGACATTCTTCGGACGCGACGGCAAGCTGCGCGGCCTGAAGCGCCAGTGCTACGAAGGCGGCATCCGCATCCCGTTCATCGTCCGTTGGCCGGGCAAGGTGAAAGCCGGCACAGTGAACGACCATCAGCTGGCCTTCTACGACATTATGCCGACGTTCTGCGAGCTGGTGGGCGACAAGCGTTTCCCGAAGAAATACCTGAACAAGAAACTGGAAGGCGACTGCTTCGACGGCATCTCCTTCGCCCCCACCCTGCTGGGGAATGACGCCACCCAGAAGTCGCACGACTTCCTCTACTGGGAGTTCCACGAAACCGACCAGATTGGTCTCCGCATGGGCGACTGGAAGATGGTGGTCAAGAAGGGCGTGCCTCATCTCTATAACCTGGCCGACGACATCCACGAAGACCACGACGTGGCTGCCCAGCATCCGGAGCTCGTAGACCAGATGAAGCAGGTCATCCTGCGCGAACACCGTCCGAACGACCTGTTCCCCGTGACCTTGCCGAAATAAGACTATTTTGAAAAAGAAGAGCCTCCCCGAAACCACGTAAGGCTCACTTTCCCGACCCTAAAAAAAACGCCTTGACGTTCCGACTCAAACGCACTTGCGTTTCAATCCAAACGCCAAAGAGTTTCAGGCAAAACGCACTTACGTTTCAACCCGAACGCAAGTGCGTTTTTTTCATCTCCTTTCCGACGGATTCTCCCCCGCATATCCGCAAAAAATCCTCTTGTTTCCAGCCGTCCCCAAGAAATACACGACTAAAACAAGAGGATTTACAAAATTGATAACGTATATCATCAGGGCTGTTCCTCTTTTACGAGGCCACAGCCCTTGATACCTTTCTGTGGAAGCATCTCACTCCAGCTTGTGAATCACCAGTCCCGAACGCAGTTTCGGTTCGAACCAGGTGGTTTTCGGCGGCATGATGTTGCCCGTATCGGCAATGTCCATCAGCTGCTTCATGGACACCGGATAGAGAGCCAGCGCCATCTTCATCTCGCCACTGTCCACCCGTTTCTTCAGTTCACCCAGTCCGCGGATACCGCCCACGAAATCGATGCGCTTGTCCGAACGCAAGTCCTTGATGCCGAGAATCTCGTCCAGAATCAGGTTCGAGGAAATCGTCACGTCGAGCACCCCAATCGGGTCGTGGTCGTCGTACGTGCCCGGTTTGGCCGTCAGGCTGTACCATTTGCCATCCAGATACAGCGAGAAGTTGTGCAGGGCCGTCGGCTTGTAGATGTCCGTTCCCTTTTCCTCCACCACGAAGTTCTTCTTCAGCGCCTCCAGGAACTCCTGCGGCGTCAGTCCGTTCAAGTCCTTCACCACCCGGTTGTAGTCGATGATGGTGAGCTGCTCGGCCGGGAAACACACCGCCATGAAGTAATTGTATTCCTCATCGCCCCGGTGGTTCGGATTCTGGGCCGCCTTTTCAGCCCCCACCAGTGCCGCTGCCGCACTCCGGTGATGTCCGTCGGCAATGTAGAGCGAAGGCATCTCCTTGAACGCCTCCGTGATTGTGGCGATGTCCTTGTCGTCGTCAATCACCCAGAACTGATGGCCGAAGCCGTCGTCGGGTGCCACGAAATCATACACCGGCTTCTGTGCCGTATATTTCGCCACCACCGCATCGAGCACCTTGCTTTCCGGGTAAGCGAAGAACACCGGTTCGATGTTCGCATTGTTCACCCGCACATGCTTCATGCGGTCCTCTTCCTTGTCGCGTCGCGTCAGCTCATGCTTCTTGATTACTCCGTTCATGTAATCGGGCACGTAAGCCCCCACCACCAGGCCATACTGCGTCTTGCCGTTCATGGTCTGGGCATAAATATAATAACACGGTTTGTCGTCCTGCACCAGCCAGCCCTTTTCCTGGAACATCCGGAAGTTCTCCACCGCCTTGTCGTACACCCGCGGGTCGTGCTCGTCGGTACCTTCCGGGAAGTCAATCTCCGGCTTGATGATGTGATACAATGATTTCTCGTTGCCTTTCGCTTCGGCGCGCGCTTCTGCCGAGTTCAACACGTCGTAAGGACGGGAAGCCACCTGCTCCACCAGCTCCTTCGGCGGACGAAGCCCTTTAAATGGTTTAACTGTTGCCATAATGCGAAAGATTATTTTTTATTTACACGGAATTTCTCACAACCATCCTTCAGGAAGCCCACAATCTGACGGGCCGCTGCGATGCCGGCATTGATATTCGCCTCAGCCGTCTGTGCACCCATCTTCTTCGGCGTAGAGAAATAACGTCCCGGGAATTTGGCTGCAAATTCTTCATTGGCCACCGGCATGATGTCCGTCACATACTTCAGGTCCGGACGGTCTTCCATCAGCTTGATCAGTTCTGCTTCATTGATGACCTCCTTGCGGGCCGTATTCACCAGCAGCCCGTTTTTCGGCATCCGGTTCACCAGCGCATAATTAATCGAGTTCTTGGTTTCGGCAGTGGCCGGAATGTGCAGAGACACCACGTTGCAAGTGGCATACAGTTCTTCGGCTGAATCCACCGGTTTCACGCCGTCGGCCTCCATCGCCTCTTTCGGACAGTAGGCATCGTACGCATAGATGTCCATGCCGAATCCCTTGGCGATACGCGCCACATTGCGTCCCACGTTGCCATACGCATGAATACCCAGCTTCTTGCCCTTCAGCTCCGTGCCCGACTTGCCGTCGTAGAAGTTACGCACCGCCATCACCATCATGCCGAAAGCCAGTTCGGCCACCGCATTCGAGTTCTGCCCCGGCGTATTCATCACGCAAACCCCGTGCGCCGTAGCCGCCTCCAGGTCCACATTGTCGTATCCCGCGCCGGCACGCACCACGATTTTCAGTTCCTTCGCCGCATCCAGCACCTCCTTGTCGATGATGTCACTGCGGATAATCACCGCATTCGCATCCTTCACCGCATCGAGCAACTGCTGTTTGTCGGTATATTTCTCCAGCAAAGCCAGTTCATAGCCTGCACCTTCTATCTCTTTCCGGATACCGTCTACTGCCACTTTGGCAAACGGTTTCTCTGTCGCAACCAATACTTTCATAATATTCGATTTTAAAGAAAACAAGGACGTGTTTTTGTATCTCCCACGCCCTTATTCTCAGATATAACAACAATTAATGCATTTTCTCAAATTCCTGCATGCAGTCGATGAGCGCCTGCACACTTTCTACCGGCATGGCATTGTAGCAAGAAGCACGGAAACCACCTACCGAACGGTGACCCTTGATGCCCACCATACCTTTTTCGGTAGCGAACTTCAGGAAGTCGGCCTCCAGTTCCTTGTATTCATCCGCCATGACGAAGCAGATGTTCATGTACGAGCGGTCTTCCTTCACCGTCACCGTACCCCGGAACAGCTTGTTGCGGTCGATTTCCGCATACAGCATGTCGGCACGCTGTTTGGCACGGCGCTGCATTTCTTCCACACCGCCCTGTTCCTTCAGCCAGCGCAATGTCTGGAGTGCGGCATAAATAGGCACTACCGGCGGCGTGTTGAACATAGAACCCTTGTCCACATGCGTCTGATAGTTCAGCATGGTCGGAATATGACGGGACACCTTGCCCAGCGCATCGTTCTTCACGATGACGAAAGTCACACCCGCAGGCGCCAGGTTCTTCTGCGCACCTCCGTAGATACAGATATACTTGGACACATCCACCGGACGGGAGAAGATATCCGACGACATATCAGCCACCATCGGCACGTTCACATCCAGGTCGGCATGCAGTTCCGTACCATAGATTGTATTGTTCGTCGTGATATGGAAATAATCCGCATCGGCCGGCACTTCGTAATTCTTCGGGATATACGTGTAGCCATCCTTTTCGGAAGAAGCCACCTCAATCGTCTCGCCGAAAGCCTTGGCTTCCTTCATGGCCTTCTTAGCCCATGTACCCGTGTTCAGGTAAGCCGCTTTCTTTTCCAGGAAATTATAGGGAACCATACAGAACTCCAAGCTTGCACCTCCACCCAGGAACAATACCGAGTATCCTTCCGGAATATGCAGCAGTTCCTTGAACAGCGCAACCGCTTCGTCCACCACCGGCTGGAAGTCTTTCGCGCGGTGACTGATTTCCATCAACGAAAGTCCTGAACCATTAAAATCAAGAATAGCCTGAGCTGTCTTTTCTATCACTTCGCGAGGCAAAATAGACGGTCCCGCATTAAAATTATGTTTCTTCATTGGAAGTTTGTTTTGGTTAAACAATCATTTTAGCTAACACTTGCGAATTTAGTGATTATTTTTAGACTTCCAAAAGAATTCGTGATAATTTTACACGCTTATCGGATTTTAACTTTCAAATTATGCAAGTAAAGGTCGTTTTGATAACATATTGACACAAGAATGGAAAGCCATGGCAGGGAGGACACTCGCGCGACATAGCAAAATGCGAAGCAGCCCTCACCGCCGGAGGGCTGATGTGACACAAAGTTATTATTTTGCCAGTTCTATCAAAGTTTTTACCCCCTTAATCTTTTCATTTTGTATGAGTTTTAACGTTTGTTTAGCCTTTTTCCGCGAAATAGCCGCAAACGCATAGTGATCTTTCACGTCTACACGGCCCACATCCTCCCGGCCCAGTCCGCCTTTTTTGGAGAGGAAACCCACGATGTCAATCTTGTTGATCTTGTCTTTCTTGCCTTTCCCTATATACAAGGTGACAAATTCCGGCAAGGCAGGCTGCGGTGTCTTTTCCGGCAAGGCGAACTCTTCGAGCGGCTGCGGCACATAGTCGGGAATACGTTCTTCGGCATGCAGAATCAGGAAGGCATTTCCCTCCGCCTCCCAGCGCGCCGTACGTCCGTTGCGATGAATGAACCCGTCCTCGGCCACCGGCAAGTGATAATGCACCACGTGACGGATGTCCGGAATATCCAGTCCCCGGGCCGCCAGGTCGGTCGATACGAAGATATGGCAGCTCCCGTTACGGAACTTATACAACGCCCGTTCGCGGTCGTCCTGCTCCATGCCGCCGTGGAACGTCTCGCAATACACCTTCATGGAGTGCAGGTACTTCCCTACCCGGTCCACACTCTCCCGGTGGTTGCAGAACACCAGCGTCGATTCGTTGCCCAGCGTACACAGCAGCTTGTAGAGCGTCTCCAGCTTGTCCTTCTCCGGCGAGGTGACCCTATAGAGCCTCAAGCGCTGCGATACCGTCTCCTCCGGATTCAGGAAATCCAGCTTCTGCGTGCGGTTCATCCCCGTGAAGCGCGGAATCTCCTCCGCATCGGTGGCCGACAACAGGAAGCGGCGGCGCAACGACGGCAACTTGCCGATGACCTCGGCCATCTCGTCCTGGAAGCCGAACTCCAGGCACTTGTCAAACTCGTCGATAACCAGCGTACGCACCGTGCCGGCTTCGAAATTCTCCTTGCTCAGGTGGTCGTTCATACGTCCCGGCGTACCGATAATCACGGCCGGCGAGATGCCCTTCATGGTGCGGTGTTCCTCCATGGCCGGGCGACCGCCGTAACAGCTCATCACCGGGAAACCGGTTCCCATGGCCTTGAACACCTGCTCAATCTGCAGGGCCAGTTCGCGCGAAGGCACCAGCACCACGGCCTGCACGCCTTCCACTCCCTGCTTCAGCGAGCTCACCAGCGGCAACAGGTAAGCCAGCGTCTTTCCGGAGCCGGTGGGCGAAAGCAGAATCAGGTCGCTGCCGTCTTTCCAGGCATCGATGGCGGCCTCCTGCATGGTGTTCAACTGGTCAATCTTCAGGTTGGATAGTATTGTTTGTATGTCCATAATTCTTGGGGTTATATACTATAAATATTCTTCTAATGAAAGTACTTCTTTAATCTCAACTTTGCTCTTTATGCCATTCGTTATATACAAAAATAAGAAAATCCGGCAAGAATGGGAGGAAATGAAAAAGAATATCCGGAAGATGGCTAAATTTCCTTTGTCTGATTATATACCACCTGCCATATACCTGATTTCTTTGA
>OHLH01001594.1_pt1 | contig 10729 bp, 9 predicted proteins | sample 1569061 | NCBI WGS metagenome assembly OHLH01 (sample SAMEA3879603, study PRJEB24766) | human gut metagenome | biome: human-associated habitat; feature: feces | place: USA | collected 1985/1987
TATTAAGGGGCACATGAACCGCTATTTCATAATTTCCGTTATATTTTTTTATTATCTCATTAATTAAACCATACATAAGATTTTCGCTATCATATTCAGAAATTTTCTTGTATTTTCTTAGAAATATTCTTCTTTGCTCTGCATATGTTTGATAAAGTAAATCAAATACCGAAAATATTTTACTCTCTTTTATTTCGCAATTATTATATTCAATGTATTTAACAAGTTCATTGATTATAGTATCCTTCTTTTGTTCATTTCCGTTAATTACAACAATTAATTGTTCAATTGCCCTTGATATTGCTACATTTAAACGATTGGGATTATCTGTAAAATCTGTTATATTATTATCGACTGTTGACAGAATAATAACTTTATTTTCCTGCCCTTGGAATTTATCCACAGTGTCTGCTTTAACTCCAGTTCCTTTAAATTGACTTTGCAGTGCATTTGTTTGATTCCGATAAGGAGTTACAATACCAAGCGAATCATCTATTGTGCACAAGTTTTCATTAGGAATTATCTCATTTTTTATTACATCTATTTGTCTTTGATTTACATTATCTCTTGTATGATTTCCCGCAACTGTTTTATATACAATTAAAGGTTTTTTATCACTTTGTATACTTGCACAATTATACCCCGCTTAAAAGCGATACAAATATCATTATTCAACAAAATATACCGTGATATCATACGAAAACATCAAAAATAATGTCCATAAAAGAGCCTTTTTTAAAAGAATGGTATAATTTGATGATATTTTGGTGAAACCTGTTGATTTTTAAAATGGTTTGTGTTATCATTATATTTAACAGATAATATTCGGGAGGAAAGTAAAAATGAAAACAAAGGAATGTCCTTTTTGCCATAAGGAAATATCCGAAGAAGCAATACTCTGTAAGTATTGCCATAACCTGCTTATAGACGAAAGCACGCCTGTTACGGAAGACAGCAAGCAGGAGGAGCAGAATTTCACCTCTGCTGACGATGCTGACAGAACAAGAGTGTTCACAAAGCAGGAGGCACAGGAGTATGAAGAGAAAACAAGAGCCTTTACTGTGCCTAAACAGCCGGAAGAGCCTACAGAGTTTTTCTCCACACCAATAGCTGATAGCCATGATAATAATGACGGCTATGAGAATCATCAGGATAATTATGATAATGGCGGTTATTCTGACGATGAAAACGATTATTCCGATGATGATACAGAGGATAACGATGACGCTTCCAGAAAGAAGCTCTTTGCAATTACTGCCACTATCACAGTGGGTATACTTGTGGTGGTCATTCTTGCTATAGTTGCAGGCTATAAGATCTTCGGCTTTGGCGGAACAAATAATAAGACCACTACTACTACAAAGCCAAAAACAACTGTTGCCGCTGATGACGACAGTAAGGGAGGCGTGTTCGTCGATACCGAGAGCAGTGCAGTTTCTGCTGACACAAATGCCACTACCTCACAGCCGGCTGACGAAAGCTCAACACCAGCCACCGAAACTTCTGCACCTGATACAGAAACAACGACAACTACCACAACAACTACATCAGCTGAGAGCGGAGATTCTGCAAAGGCTGTCGCCGCTATCACAGCTCAGATAGACGGCAAGGTGTCTTCATATGAATACAGAACTGAGGACGCAGGCTTCATGTACTATTACGTCTTTACAGAAGACGGTCACGGCTACAGCGCCGCATATAATAAGGCAGACGGCTCAGTTGTACTTGTACAGAACTACTGATTCTAAATAGAATATCACCGATTTTACAAAGTGCGTTTTCCTTGTGAGAACGCACTTTTTTGTTTATACAAACGGGTTTTACATTGTGCATAGCATTGTAAAGCCCGTTTTTGTGTGTAAATTCCTTTGCAAACATCTTACAATGACTTTACTTTACTTCGGTTACTGATTTTACAATGCTGATGTATCATAAGTATATCACCTGAATAGAAATAACATGAAGACCTGCACACAGGGTGCAGAGAGAAAAGGTGCAAATCAAAAAGCCCAAAGGGCAAGTATAAGAAAGAGGTTTTATATCATGAAAACAAGAACATCAAAACTGGCAGCGATCTTTACATCAGTTGCACTTGCAGCCACAATGCTCGCAAGCTGCGGAGGAAGCTCAGATAAGATCACAGTTATCTCCCGTGAGGACGGCTCAGGAACAAGAGGCGCATTCATCGAGCTGACAGGTATCGAGGAAAAAGACTCTAACGGCAACAAGACCGATAACACAAAGAAAGACGCCCTTATCTGTAAGTCAACAGACGTTGTGCTTACTCAGGTGTCAGGAGATAAGAACGCTATCGGCTATATCTCATTCGGCTCACTGAACGATACAGTAAAGGCTCTTAAAGTAGAGGGCGTTGAGCCTTCAACAGCAACTATCGAAAGCGGTGATTATAAAATAGTAAGACCTTTCAATATCGCTGTTAAAGACGGGCTGTCAGACGCCGCTCAGGACTTTGAGAACTATATCCTCAGCTCCGAGGGTCAGGATATCATCGAAAAGGCAGGCTACATAAAGATCGACAAGAGCGCAGCAGCTTACGCTTCAAACAACGCTTCCGGTAAGGTAGTAGTCAGCGGTTCATCATCAGTAACACCGGTTATGGAAAAGCTCGCCGAGTCTTATCAGAAGGCAAACACAAACGTAACAGTAGACGTTCAGCAGTCAGACTCCTCAACAGGTATCAAGGATGCTATCAACGGCACATCTGATATCGGTATGGCTTCAAGAGATATCTCAGACGACGAGCTTTCACAGGGTATCAAGTCTGTAACTATCGCTCAGGACGCTATCGCAGTTATCGTAAATAAGGATAACGCAGTTGAAGATATCACAATGGACGAGATAAAGGCTATCTATACAGGCTCAAAGACAACATGGTCTGACGAAAGCAAATAAGCTATCAAGTTAATTCTCCATAAAGATTTGCACAAGACAAAACTTTGGGCGGCACAGCAAATTGTCGCCCCATTTGTCTGAGCAAAAAACAAGTGAAAAATTTTCAGAGGTGATAATTACGTTGACGGAAAACACAGCGGTGGCAGCGAATACAGCCGCTCAGAAGCCAACAGCAAAACAAAGTTCCCACCTGCTTGAGAAAGCGATGAAAGCATTGTTTTTCCTTTGCGCCTGCGTTTCAGTTGCGGCAGTAATAGTAATATGTATCTTCATGTTCGCTAAAGGCTGTCCTGCGATCGCAAAAATAGGCGTGGGAAACTTCCTCTTCGGAACAGACTGGAGTCCTAGAAACGTCCCTGCTTCATATGGTATCTTCCCTATGATAGTCGGCTCTCTCTACTGCACCGCAGGAGCAATAATAATTGGTGTGCCGATTGGACTTTTAACAGCGATATTTATGGCAAAATTCTGTCCTAAAAAGCTTTTCAAGTGGCTCATGCCTCCAATAAATCTTCTTGCAGGCATACCGTCCATTGTATACGGCTTTTTCGGCATGGTAGTTGTAGTTCCTATCATAAGAAACCTTTTCGGCGGAACAGGAAACAGCGTGCTTACAGTTTCCATTATCCTTGGTATCATGATACTTCCTACTATCGTGGGCATGAGCGTGAGCGCACTTAAAGCCGTTCCTGACAGTTACTATGAGGGCGCAGTCGCCCTTGGCGCAACACACGAAAGAGCAGTTGCAACAGTCGTTTTCCCTGCCGCAAAGTCCGGCATACTCGCAAGCGTTATCCTTGCAGTGGGCAGAGCAATAGGCGAAACAATGGCAGTTATCATGATAGCAGGAAACTCCACTATCATTCCACACTCACTTCTCGACAGCGTCCGTACCCTCACAGGCAATATCGTAATAGAAATGAGCTATGCCGAGGGACTTCACTATGACGCCCTTATCGGAACAGGCGTTGTGCTGTTCGTGTTCATTCTTCTTCTGAACCTTTGCTTTAACCTTGTCACAAACAGAAAGGATAAAGGGTGATAAAAATGTCAGACAGAATGAAAACCTATAAAACACACCCCATGTCATTGGTGTTTAATATCTTAACCAAAATAGCAGTTGTGCTTACCATAAGCGTGTTCGTTCTTATCGTGGGCTATGTGGTGATAAAGGGCGTTCCTTATCTGAAACCGTCCCTTTTCGCAAAGACCTATACCACCGAGAACGTGTCAATGCTCCCCGCTATCGTGAACACCTTTGAAATGCTTCTGGTGTCCCTGGCAATAGCCGCACCTCTGGGCATATTCTGCGCAATATATCTCGTTGAGTATGCAAAGAAAGGCAATAAATTTGTCAGAGTCATAAGACTTACTACCGAAACACTTTCAGGTATCCCGTCCATAGTCTACGGACTTTTCGGAAATATGTTCTTTGTGCTTGCCCTCAACTGGAAGCTCTCAATGCTCTCAGGCGCTTGCACATTGGCGATAATGGTGCTTCCGCTCGTGATCCGTTCTACCGAGGAAGCGCTGAAATCTGTAGATGACAGCTTCCGTGAGGGCAGCTACGGACTTGGCGCAGGAAAGCTCAGAACTATCTTCGTTATCGTTCTGCCTCCTGCCATAAGCGGTATCCTCTCAGGCGTTATTCTTGCAATGGGAAGAATTTTCGGCGAAACAGCCGCCCTTATCTATACCGCAGGAACTATCGCCAAGTATGCAGGCCTTACAGACTCAGGACGTACCCTTTCTATCCATATGTATTCACTTTCAAACGAGGGACTTTATATGAACGAAGCAAGCGCTACAGCAGTTGTCCTGCTGGCAGTAGTCCTGCTTCTTAACGGACTTGCGTCCCTTGTTGCCAGAAAGCTTTCCAAAGGAGGAAACTGATAAATGACACAGCCAAAACTGCAGGTGAAAAACTGCGATCTCTTTTACGGAGATTTTCAGGCTCTCAAAAATATAAACTTGTCCATAGCCGAAAAGGAGATAACCGCATTCATAGGCCCTTCAGGCTGCGGAAAATCCACTCTTCTTAAATCCCTCAACCGTATGAACGACCTCGTAGAGGGCTGTAAGATAACAGGCGATTTTACCCTTGACGGGGAGAATATCTATAAAGATATGGAAATAACCGAGCTTAGAAAGCGTGTGGGAATGGTTTTCCAGAAACCAAACCTCTTCCCGATGTCCATATATGATAATATCGCATACGGCCCAAGAACTCACGGCATAAAGAAAAAAGCCGACCTTGACGAGATAGTCGAAACAACTCTCCGTCAGGCTTCCGTGTGGGACGAAACAAAGGATAGACTTAAAAAGTCAGCCCTGGGTATGTCAGGCGGACAGCAGCAGCGTATCTGTATCGCAAGAGCACTTGCCGTAAAGCCGGAGGTGCTTCTTATGGACGAGCCTACATCAGCCCTTGACCCTATCTCCACTATCAAAATAGAGGAGCTTGCCACAGAGCTTAAAAAGAATTACACTATCGTTATCGTCACCCATAATATGCAGCAGGCGACCCGTATATCCGATAAAACAGCCTTTTTCCTCCATGGCGAGATAGTCGAGTTCGACGAAACTCAGCGTATCTTCTCCAATCCTAAGGAACAGAAAACTCTCGAGTATATCACAGGACGTTTCGGATAAACGCTTTGGAAATATAGGTGAAAGGAAGAAATATCTATGCGTGCGAATTTTGACAATAAGCTCAGCGAGCTTAACAAAAAGCTGCTTTCTATGGCAGCAATGACAGAGCAGATAATCGCAATGTCAATAAAATCTCTTGAAGAGCAGAATACAAAGCTTGCCCGTGAAACGGTGGAGTTTGACGCCAAGATAAACGAGGCGGAGCGTGAGGTAGAGAGGATCTGTCTTAACCTGCTCTTGCAGCAGCAGCCTGTTTTTGCCGAGGATCTCAGACGTGTGTCCGCTGCACTTAAAATGATAACCGATATCGAGCGTGTTGGCGATCAGTCAGCAGATATCGCAGATCTGAATATCCAGCTTATAAAGAAAAAGCAGAAATGGGATCTTAGCGACATCAGTGAAATGGCAAGAGCCGCCACACAAATGGTGAACGACGCTATCGACGCCTATGTGAACGACGACGAGAACCTCGCCCGAAAGGTCATAAGCTCTGACGATAAAATAGACGAGCTTTTTGTAAAGACCAAGGATAAGATAATCGACGAGATAGCAGCCGATAAAGCAAACAGCGAAAAAGCTATAGATACCCTCATGGTGGCAAAATACTTCGAGCGTATCGGCGACCATGCGGTAAATATCGCAGAATGGGTGGTATTCTCCGTAACAGGCGTCCATAAAACAGAAAGAATCATGTAAAATATCATTATAAAAGGCGGAAATACCGCCTTTTTGCTCTTCTTGTACGATTTTACTCAGATTTTACTCAGCCTGATTTGTTATTTTACAATTATGTTGTATAATGTTCATTGTAAACATTGTAACAATAGTGTAAAATTATTATCAGGGAGTGTCAGTATGACGATTTTTAATGTTCTGACCCTTATAGGCGGTCTTGCAATGTTCCTTTACGGAATGAATGTAATGGGTAACGGGCTGGAAAAACTCGCAGGAGGAAAGCTTGAAAAAATATTTGAAAGGCTCACCTCAAACCCTATCAAGGCAATGTTGCTTGGACTTTCTGTAACAGCGGTCATTCAGTCCTCCTCAGCCACCACAGTAATGCTGGTGGGCTTTGTAAACGCAGGCATCATGAAGCTCCATTCCGCCATAGGCGTTATAATGGGCGCAAATATCGGTACTACCGTAACAGCGTGGATATTGTCTTTGTCAGGACTTAACGGCGACAGCTTTATTATCAATATGCTCAAGCCGTCCTCGTTCTCGCCTGTCCTTGCGATAATAGGCGTTGCAATGCTGACGTTCTCAAAAAACGATAAGAAAAAGGATATCGCATCTATACTCGTAGGCTTTGCAGTGCTCATGTTCGGAATGGACTCAATGAGCGGTGCAGTCGCACCTCTTAAAGACGTTCCTGAGTTCGCAGAAGTGCTTCTCTGGTTCAAAAACCCTATTCTGGGCGTTCTTGCAGGCGCACTTCTTACCGCTATCATTCAGTCCTCATCTGCTTCCGTTGGTATTCTTCAGGCTCTCTCAGCCACAGGTGCAATAACCTTCGGCTCAGCGCTTCCTATAATTTTAGGACAGAATATAGGTACTTGCGTAACAGCACTGCTTTCATCAATAGGCACAAGCAAAAACGCAAAGCGTGTTGCAGTTGTCCACCTCTATTTTAATATAATAGGAACACTGCTTTTCCTTACAGTTTTCTATCTGCTCAATGCCTTTATAGGCTTCTCGTTCGTTGACGGAGTTGTGGGCGCAAAGGAGATAGCTATTGTGCATACTATATTCAACCTGTCAACATCTATCATACTTCTGCCATTTATCAAAGTCCTTGAAAAGCTTGCCTACCTCACTGTCAAAGACAAAGAGGGGGAGGGAAATAAGGACAATATCGAAGAGCAGTTCAAGCTTCTTGACGAAAGATTTCTCCAGTCACCGTCTTTTGCAGTTGAAAAGTGCAGAGAGCTTACAAACCGCATGGGCGAGATAGCAAAAGAAAGCATAGACATGGCAATGAGCATCTGCGTCGATAAGTACGATAAGGAAAAGGCAGAGCAGATAGCCGCAAATGAAGCAGCCGTCGATCTCTATGAGGATAGACTCGGCACATATCTTGTAAAGCTTTCGAGCCGAGATCTTTCTGCAAAGGATTCTCAGTCAGTTTCAACTATACTTCATGTTATAGGCGACTTTGAGCGTATCTCCGACCACGCCATGAATATGGTGTCCGTTGCCGAGGAAAAACAGCAGAAGGATCTGAATTTCACATCACAGGCAACAGCCGAAGTAAAAGTCATGTGCAGTGCCGTAAGAGATGTTTTGGATATCGCCATGGAAGCTTTTGAAAAGCACGATCTGGAGCTTGCCACAAGAGTTGAACCGCTTGAGGAAGTGGTGGATAAGATAAGAACAAAGCTTAAAAACCGCCATGTAAAAAGGCTTCAGACAGGCGAGTGTACCATAGAAATGGGCTTTGTGTTCTCCGATCTGCTCACAAATTTGGAAAGAGTTTCAGACCATTGCTCAAATATAGCGGTCTGTCTTATACAGGAAAACGACGAAAGCTTTGACGTTCACGAGTATGTTCAGATGCTTAAAAATTCAGGCGAGGGCTTTGACGGACAGGTCAAACGCTACAGCGAGAAATACGCTCTGCCTGCTAAAGAGTTTTAACGAAAAGGGGTAAGATCTATGGCACTTATATATTGTGTAGAAGACGATGACGGAATAAGAGAGCTTATATCCTGCGCACTTAAATCAGGCGGATATGAGGTGAAAGCATTTCCAAAAGCAAAACCGTTTTATGAAGAGATAAGAAACAAAGAGCCTTCGCTGGTGCTTCTTGACATAATGCTTCCTGACGAGGACGGATATTCCATACTTTCAAAGCTCAAAAAAGACAGCCACACTCAGGACGTTCCTGTTATAATGCTTACTGCAAAATCAAGCGAGCTTGATAAGGTGTCAGGTCTTGAAATGGGCGCAGACGACTATATAACAAAGCCGTTCGGCGTAATGGAACTGCTTTCAAGAATAAAAGCCGTTTTAAGACGTGCAGGCAAGCAGAATGCCGAAGCCGATGTCATAGAAGAACAGGGCGTATCTCTTGACGCATCAAGACGTATCTGTACATATAACGGTCAGGAGGTCGTTTTGACCTATAAGGAATTTGAGCTTTTGATGTATCTTATGCGCCATAAGTCCATAGCCGTGAGCCGTGATAAGCTTATGGAAATGGTCTGGGGCTATGAGTTTGCAGGGGAAACAAGAACTGTTGATATGCACATCAAGACCCTCAGACAAAAGCTTGAAGCCGCAGGCTGTACGGATCTTATCAAAACAGTCCGTGGCATAGGCTACAAAATATAAAAATTTTCAGATAAGGAGGAACAGCATATGCAGAAAAAACTCTATAAAGTCATGACGATACTTGTTTCATGTACAGTGCTGTTTTTTCTTTTAGTAGCAGGCTCTCTTGGATATTCTACCTATCAGCGTTTCACTAAAAATGAGCTTAAATCCGCTGCAAAGCTCGTTGCCGCAGGAAACAATAAACCCTCAGAAATGGCTGATATTTTGGAAAGATCAGTAGAATATGATGTCCGTGTCACCTTCATCGACGCACAGGGCAATGTAAAATATGACTCTGAAGCAGATCCCGCCAAAATGGAAAACCACTCAGACCGTGAAGAGTTCAAAGAGGCTATGGCAAATGGCGAGGGCGAATTCACAAGATTTTCCAAAACCCTTGGATATACTACATATTATTATGCCATAAAATATGACGGCGGCGTGCTGAGATTTTCTACAGATAAGGAAAACCTTGCAGGGGTGTTCCTTGCAGTGATACCAATGCTGGTGGTGTTCGCAGGAGGAATAATCTTTATCACCACCATAATCTCCATAAAGCTTTCAGAAAGCATGATAAAGCCGATAAATTCCCTTGTAAAACAGCTTGACCTGAGGAACGAGAATATCGGTCAGTTTGAAACGCCTTATGAAGAACTTGAACCTATCATAAAAAATGCGGACGTTCTTATGGGACGAATACATAAGAACATGAATAAAATAAAGGCAGAGAGAGAAAAAATATCACTTATCACTGAAAATATGGTTGAGGGCATGATACTTCTTGACGAGGACATGACAGTGCTTTCGGTAAATAAGAGCGCCTTGAAAATTCTTGGCAACAGCTTTGATCCTACGGAGCATACCAAGATAAACCATATGACAAACGATCAGCAGATAATAGGTCTGCTTGAAGAAGCCAAGGAAAGCGGTGCAGCAAAAGGTATCATCACAGAAAAAAGCCGTTTTTACCGTACCTTTGCAAATAAGGTCTACAGCGAAAATACCCTTGACTTTGGTATCATAATCTTCTTTGTTGACGTAACAGAGGAGATACAAAGCGAGCAGATACGCCGTGACTTCTCAGCCAACGTATCTCACGAGCTTAAAACTCCGCTTACCACCATAAAAGGCTTTGGCGAGCTTCTTGAAAACGGCATTTTCACCAAGGAAGAGGACGTGAAGAAATACGGCGGTATGATATATCGTGAAAGCGAAAGACTTTTGTATCTTATAAACGATATTATCAGGCTTTCCCAGATAGAGGAGCAGGAACACGTTTTGTCTGATAAAATAGACCTGCTGAAAACCGCCCATGACGTAGAGGAGATACTCCGTCACAAGGCAGATAATAGAGAGGTCACAATGACCATTGAGGGCGAACCTGTTCAGATATACGGCAATCAGAGCTACATCACAGAACTGTTTTTAAATCTAATGGACAACGCCATAAAGTACAATCATGAGGGCGGAAGCCTGAAAGTAACGGTCGGCATAGAGGACGGCAAAGCCGTGGCAGTGTTCAGCGACACAGGCATAGGCATATCCGACGAACATCAAAGCCGAATCTTTGAACGTTTTTACCGAGTTGATAAAAGCCGTTCTAAGAAGATAGGCGGCACAGGCTTAGGGCTTTCTATAGTAAAGCATATAGTCGCATATCACAGCGGTGAGATATCCCTTGAAAGCGAGCTTGAAAAGGGAACTACCATAACAGTGAAGCTGCCTTTCAACGAGCCTGAAACACAGCAGGCTGAGGAAACAGCGGTAACAGAATAATAACCACGCCGTTCTGACGAGAAGTCGGAACGGCGTTTTTGTCAGGTACATGGTATACAAATTATTGAGGGGA
>OHLH01001600.1_pt1 | contig 10697 bp, 14 predicted proteins | sample 1569061 | NCBI WGS metagenome assembly OHLH01 (sample SAMEA3879603, study PRJEB24766) | human gut metagenome | biome: human-associated habitat; feature: feces | place: USA | collected 1985/1987
GGATAGCAGCTCCAGCTTAACCGCCCTGAAGTCTTAGGACTTCGGGGCGGTTTTCGTTTATCCTTTCCGCCGCACCGCAAAAATACCGCCGCACAGCTGTGCGGCGGTATTTTTTAATCCTCGTCGGGGATATTCTCTGCGTCCAGCAGATACTCGGTCTCGGTCTGCTGTTCCATCTGCTGCTCTGTCCAGTCCAGCTGCACAGCGCCGCTCAGGTCCAGCGAATAGTCCTCGGTATACAGCAGACTGCCGGTGTTCAGGCTGCTTTCTGCCGGGCTGCGGGCATCCCATGTAAAGTGCAGCTTTTCCGGCGGCACGGTGCACTGCTTTGCCAGTGCGGTCAGGGTATAGCAGTCCCGGGCAAAGGCGGCGGCGCTGTCGTAGGGGCCAAACAGCTCCACGGTTAAGGTCAGGCAGGTATCCCCGGCGGGCAGAGCGGCGGCCTGCTGCAAGGTTTCGGCCTGCGGGCCGCTCAGGAACATTCTGCCGCTGATATCCCGGATGGCAATATCCTGCGCATCCTGCTTGCAGGCGGTGTACAATTCGTCAATGGCCTGTGCGCTCAGGCGGTTCATCGTCTGCTGATTTTCGCCGCTCAACTCGTCCCATAGCATGGGCAGCATCGCCATGCAAAAGCAGCCCGCCATCAGCACCAGACAGACCAGCACGGACACAAAATCGTACTTCCAGCGGCCGGGGCGTGCGGCAAAGAACAGCACCTCGCACCCCAGCAGCACCAGCGCCACCGCCGGGGCAATTTTCAGGGTCAGCTGCACATCAAAGCCCGGCACAAAGAAATACAGCAGAAAGAACACGCCCGCCGCAATAAGGCACGCGCCCAAAGTCAAGCTGCCCACCCGGCGCAGGGGCTTTTCAGCGGGTCGTTTTTCTGCCGGTTTCTGCTCCGGCGGGGGCACACTGCCCGGCTGTGCCGTCAAAGGGGTCTTATTCTGCTCGGTCATCGTCATCCTCCGCAGGGGTCTCGTCCTGCTCTGCACCGGTCACCGGTTCCCCCAGCAGTGCCGAAAGCTCCGGCATGGCAAAATGGGTGTCCGTGTCTGCGGTGTCCTCGGTCTCCTCTGCCTGCGGCGCAGCCGTGTAGGCGTGGAAGTCCTCGGGTTCCTCCTCGGCGGGCTGCTTGCCCTTTTTATTTTTCGGGCCGCGCACCAGCCACATACCGCACACGATCAGCGCCACGCAGACCACGATCTGCGGCAGTGCGTCCAGCATCAGGTAGATGGCGCGGAAAACCGGGTTATCCTGTCCCCAGCGCCACATCACATCGCCCAGCACCCGCATGATGATGTTGTTGTAGAACACGATGGCGCCCAGTGCAATGAGCCCCCAGCCCACCAGCTTGTGGCTTTCGCCCATGAACTGGGTCATGCGGGCATCGTGCCAGTTAAAGTGCACCAGATAATCGTCCTCCGGGGCTTTTTCTGCCGCCAGCTGTGCGCGGAGGTTCAAGGTATCGAAAAAGCTGTACATATACACAACGATACAGCCGACTACCAGTGCGTCCAGCCCCGTGGTGCTGCCTAGGATAATGAACAGGCAGAACATTGTGATGAGCGAGAGCCCCCGCTTCATATAGCCCTGATACATCTGCCCCGCACCGGGGATGCAGGCAAACAGCAGGGTCAGGATCCCGTTTTTCTTCATAATCAGTTCCCTCATTTCTCAGTGGTGTCTGCACTGTGGTGCAAAAGCGCGTCCAGTGCATCGGATAGTTTTTCAGTCAGCTGCTTTTTGTCCTCTATGGGCTTGCCCAGCGGGGCGGTGGAGGGCTGCGGGGCTTTGTCGTTCACCGGCTTGCCCAGCAGTTCCGGCTCGGTCTGCTGTGTGGTCTGCGGCAGCCATGTGTTCAGCTGCTGCCCGGTGTGCAGGATCTGCTCCAGCGTACCGGCGCGCCACAACGTCAGCGCCAGCACGGCGGCTACGGTGGCCACAGCGGCGCGTCCCCATGTGTTCTGCATCAGCCGTATCCAGATGGTGCCCATCACCGCGCCCCGGGCGGAGTGCGGCGGCTGCTCCAGCACATCGTCGGTCAGCAGAGCGGTGTAGCGGTCCATGCAGCGGTCGCAGTAGGCAAGATGCTCGGCGGCTTCCAGCCGCTGCGTTTCGTCCAATTGCCCGCCGACCAGTGCCTGTAAGCCTTCCTCACTCAGACAGCCTTTTGCGTCAAACAGTTCCATGTACGCTCCTCCTTTCACAGGGTATGCGGTCGTTTTGCAAAATCTGCTGCGCCAGCATCTTTTTGGCGCGGTAGACCTGCGCTTCCACCGTTTTGGGCGGGCGTCCGCACAGTCTTGCAGCTTCGGCCATAGTGTGCTGTTCCAGCAGCACCAGACGGCAGGGCGTGCAGTAGGGCTCGCGTAGGTTTAAAATCATCCCGGTAAGTTCTTCCTCGCCCAGCGCCTCCAGCACCTGCTGCTCCGGCTGCATGCCGGGCGGCGCGCCCTCCAGCGCCAGCACCTCATCGCCAGGGGTGTTCATTTTGCGCACCCATGCGCTGCGCAGATAATCCTTGGCTTTGTTGGCCGCGATACGCGCCAGCCATTGCTTTTCAAAGCCGGGCGGGCAGCGGTCGATGGCCCGCCACGCCGCCAGAAAGGTCTCCTGCGTCAGATCCTGCGCCTCCTGTACATCCGGTACCAGCTGATGGCAGACCGTGTACACGAGCGCCTGATATTTCTGCACCATCGTGCTGAATTCCTGTGTTGTCAACGCGCTGCACGGCCTCCTTTCCGGTTTTGGATGCGCTGCTCTGCGCCGCCCTTCTGTCTTTAATACGAGACAGCGGCGGCAGTTCCTGCAAAAAACTGAAATATTTTCAAACTTTTTCTTCTTCCACGGATATGGTACAATAGCAGTATAGCACACAGGGAGGATTTTCGCCATGGCTTCTACCACCCGTCAGGCGCTTTTACAGGCGCTGAGCGCCGCCGAGGGCGCGTATATTTCCGGCCAGCAGCTGGCGCAGCAGCTGGGGGTCAGCCGCGCTGCCGTGCACAAGGCGGCAGCGGCGCTTACCGCGCAGGGCTATGCGCTGGAAGCCGCCTCCCGCCGGGGGTACCGTCTGCTGGGCGGCGACCCCTTCTGCACCGAGGCGGTAGGCCCCTACCCCGCCCCGGTGCAGCTGTACGACACGCTGGAAAGCACCAACCGCACCGCAAAGCTGCTGGCGCTGGAAGGTGCCGCCCACGGCACGCTGGTGCTGGCGGGCGGGCAGACCGCCGGGCGCGGGCGACTGGGGCGCAGCTTTGCCAGCCCGGCGGGCAAGGGGGTGTACTGCTCGGTGGTGCTGCGCCCGCCGCTGCCCGCCGCCATCGGCGCAGCAGTGGCAGTGTGCCGGGCGGTGCAGATGCTGTGTGGGCTGGAACTTGCCATCAAGTGGGTGAACGACCTGTATTACAAGGGCAAAAAGGTGTGCGGCATCCTGACCGAGGCCGGTACAGACCTTGAAAGCGGCCAGCTGGAATGGCTGGTGGTGGGCATCGGGCTGAACCTGACCGCCACGGCGGAGGACTTTCCCCCGGAGCTTGCCGCCAAAGCAGGCAGCCTATACCCCGGCGGCCCTGCCCCGGTAAGCCGGGCGGCGCTGGCAGGTGCCATCGGGCGGGAACTGTTGGCGCTGTGCCCGGGCTTTGCCTGTCTGGACGAGTACCGCGCCCGCTGCTTTGTGCCCGGTCATTGGGTGACCGTGTGCACCGGCACCGAAACCTACGCCGCGCAGGCGCTTTCCATTGACGATGCCGGGCGGCTGGTGGTGCAGCGGGAGGGCGGGCGCACCGAGGCGCTGCGCTGCGGCGAGGTGACCATTCGTCCCACTAAGACGGAATAAACGGATACAAAAAGCCCGCCGGGCATTGCGCACGGCGGGCTTTGGTTTACAGTTTACTCTGCCTTGGTCTCGGGCTTTGCCTCAGCCTTGGCTTCCGGCTTTGCTGCAGGGGCAGCAGCGGGAGCGGCGGGCTTCACCACGGGCTTCGGGGGATTGGGGTCATCCTTCAGCGGGAAGAGGATGATGTGCTTGGGGCACTTCTGGGCGCACATACCGCAGCCCTTGCACTTGTCGTAATCAATGCGTGCCACGCCGTCCACAACATGGATGGCGTCAAACTTACAGGTGCGCTCGCACATACCGCAGGCAATGCAGGAAGTGGTGCACAGCTTGTTTGCCACAGCACCCTTATCCTTGTTGGAGCACATGACCACCGGCTTGCGGGGGCCGGCAGCGTCGATCATGATCACCTGCTTGGGGCAGATGTTGGCACAGGCACCACAGCCGGTGCACTTGTCCTTGTCCACCTTTGCCACACCGTCTACGATGTGGATGGCGTCGAACTTACACACCTTGGTGCAGTCGCCCAGACCGATGCAGGCGAAGGAGCAGGTCTTGGGGCCGCCGTACAGAGCTGCCGCAGCAGCACAAGTCTGGATGCCCTTGTAGTCGTAGGCGGGCTTGCAGTGCTCGGAGCTGCCCTGACACTGCACCACAGCCTTCTTTTCTACGGCGCTTGCCTCGCCGCCCATGATCTTGGCAATGGCAGCAGCAGCCTTGGGGCCGCCGGGTGCGCACTTGTCGCAGGGCACGCCGTCCAGAACAACAGCCTTGGCGTAGTCGGCACAGCCGGCGTAGCCGCAGCCGCCGCAGTTTGCACCGGCCAGACAGGCAGAAACTTCCTCAATGCGGGGGTCTTCCTCCACCGCCATGAACTTTGCGGCAGCCACCAGAACGATAGCACCCACAGCGCCCACGATGGTGCACAGGATAACAGCAGATACAATATTCATAGTCCTGTTCCTCCCTTACAGCGTAACATTGAACAGGTTTTCGACGATGCCGCCGAAGCCCATGAAGGACAGGCTGGTGATTGCAGCTGCGATCAGGGTGATGGGCAGGCCCTTGAAGGGTGCCGGGGGATCGCAGGCTTCCACACGCTTGCGCACGCCGCTGAACATGACCATGGCCAGCATAAAGCCGCAGCCTGCGCCGATAGCACAGATCAGAGCCTCGATGTAGGCGTAGCCAAAGCCGTGTGCAGCCACATCTGCACCGTAGTCGCCCACGACCAGAATGGTCACAGCCAGCACGCAGCAGTTGGTGGTGATCAGGGGCAGATAAACGCCCAGCGAGTTATACAGTGCAACGATGTACTTCTTGAGGAAGATCTCGATGAACTGCACCAGCACAGCGATGACCAGAATGAACACGATGGTCTGCAGGTAGCCCAGACCAGCCGGGTCCAGAATGAAGATCTGGATGGGGAAGGTAACGGCCGTTGCCATGAACATGACGAAGATGACAGCACCGGACATACCAACAGCGGAATCCAGCTTTTTGGAAACGCCCAGGAACGGGCAGATACCGTAGAACTTCACCAGCACATAGTTGTTGACAAGGATCATGCTGAAGAAGATCGCAGCGAGTTTGACGAGCATCTTATTCCGCCTCCTTCTTCAGATTGTCAAGATCACAGCAGCTCTTGCGCTCGATGCGGGCGTCCAGCTTGCCTTCCAGCCACACACAGCCGGCCATCAACAGGCCAAAGCAGAAGAATGCACCGGGAGCCTGCGTCATGATGGACACCTTGGCAACGCTTTCCGGGATGATCTGGAAGCCCAGCCAGGTGCCGCTGCCCAGGATCTCACGGATGGAGGCCATCAGAGTAGCGGTGAGGGTGTAGCCGAGGCCCATGCCCACGCCGTCCAGTGCGGAATCCACCACATTGTTCTTGCAGGCGAACATCTCGGCACGGCCCAGAATGATACAGTTGACAACGATCAGGGGCAGGAACACGCCCAGAGCGTTGTACAGGCTTTCCATGTAGGCCTGCATGAACATCTGCACGATGGTCACAAAGCCTGCAATGATGACGATGTAGCAGGGCAGATGCACCTTGCCGGGGATGACTTTCCGCAGCAGGGAGATCATGATATTGGAGCACACCAGCACGAAGGTGAAGGCGGCGCCCATGCCCAGTGCGCTGGAAACTGCCGTGGTAACGGCCAGAATGGAGCAGGTGCCCAGAACCAGACGCAGAACAGGGTTTTCTTTGATGATGCCGTTGGTAAGGATGCTTACCTTGGACTTATTTTCTTGTGCCATTTCTTACCAACCTCCTTTTATGCCAGCTCGTTGAAGCAGTTGATACAATCATTGATGGCAGCAAACAGAGCGGTGGACGAAATGGTTGCGCCACTGTACGCATCGAAATCCTGATTCATCACAATGTTCTTGGTGCCGTCCATGCCGTTGAACTGTGCCAGGAAGTCATCGGTGGACACATTGGAGCCGATGCCCTTGGTCTGGGTAGAAGCATCTACCCAGATGCCGGTCTCGGCGCCGTTGGCGTCAAAGCCCATGATGACGGTCAGGATGCCGCCGTCAAAGCCCTTTTCCTCAGCCTTGATGGCAATGCCGCCATCCGGAGCCTTTACCACGCCGGTAACATTGGCGGTGGTGTAGTCGGTCACTTCCTCCAGCGTAGCTGCGTCCGAAACAGAGGGCATCACGCTGACATAAGCAGCCAGCGTGGTGCGGCGGGTGTTCTCCTTGATAACGGGAGCGGTCATGCCGTTCACCAGAGCCAGCAGCAGGCTGACGATCAAAGAGATGACGGTCAGCACAACAATGGGCTTACCGGTGGTTTCCCAGCTGGAATTTGCAGTCTTACTCATTTGCCAGCACCCTCCTTCGCTTTCTTTGCAGGCTTCACATAGCCATACGGGGTCTGACGGGTCAGATCATTGATGTACGGAACCCACAGGTTCATGAACAGCAGCGCGAAGGACACGCCCTCGGTGTAGCTGCCCCAGTAGCGAATAGCAAAGGTAACGATGCCAAGGCACACGCCGTACACCAGCTTGCCCTTCAGGGTAAAGGGGCTGGTAACGTAGTCGGTAGCCATGAACACAGCGCCGAACAGCAGGCCGCCGCTCAGCACGGCAACCAGTGCGCTGTGCAGATCCTTGGTAGCGATCAGGTAGAACACGAACACGCTGCCAACGTAGGAAGCAGGGATAGCGATGCTGATGGTCTTGGTAGCCACCAGATAGACAAGACCCAGCACGATAGCCAGTGCGCAGGTCTCGCCCAGCACACCGCCGTGGATGCCCATGAACAGATCCAGCAGGCTCAGCTTGGAGGGATCTGCCACAGCCAGCGGGGTAGCCTTGGACAGCTGATCCACCGCTGCATCCGGGAACACCCACTTATTCATGGAACCGGCAAAGCTGATAAACAGCACGATACGGCCCACCAGAGCGGGGTTTGCAAAGTTCATGCCAATGCCGCCGAACAGCTGCTTGACAACAATAATTGCCACCAGATCGCCGATGATCAGCTGGCCGATGGGCATACCCACGGGCACGTTCATGGCCAGAATGATGCCGGTGACCACAGCGGACAGGTCGCTGATGGGGTTCGGGCGCTTCAGCAGCTTGCAGTACAGCCACTCAAAAACCACACAGGCCACCACGGAAACGGCGGTGACCAGCAGGGCGCGCACGCCGAAAATGATCGCAGAGGCAACCACGCAGGGGCACAGTGCAACGATCACGTTAGCCATCAGGCTCTGGGTGGTCTCATCACTGCGGACGTGCGGGGAAGCCGAAACAATAAGCTTCGTATCCATTACTTATTGCCTCCTTTTTTGATTTCGCCAAGATAGAAGGCCTTGGCCAGACTCATCATCTGGGTAACAGGGCGCTTTGCCGGGCAGACGAAGGAGCAGCTGCCGCAGTTGAAGCAGTAGTCAGCGTGCAGCTTGCCCAGCTCCTGAACGTCGCGGGCAGCGTAAGCCTGGTTGACCTCCACGGGCTCCAGACCCATGGGGCAGTACTCCACGCAGCGGCCGCAGCGGATGCAGGGGTTGACCTGTGCGGGCTGTGCAGCTGCCTTGCTCAGCAGGATCAGACCGGAAGTGGTCTTGGTGGTGGGGTAGGAAAGGTTCTCCACAGCGGGGCCCATCATGGCACCGCCGGCAACCACCTTGCCCAGCTCGCCCTTGACGCCCACATAGTCCAGAATGTCCTGATAAGCGGTGCCCACGGGCACAACAACGTTCTGGGGCTTTGCGCAGGCATCGCCGTCCACGGTGATGGTACGCTGGACCACCGGCATACCGGTAGCCAGATACTTGCCCAGCGTGGAAACGCTGGTCACGTTCATCACGATAGCGCCTGCATCGGCGGGCAGACCGCCGTGGGGCACCTCGCGGCCGAGGCACTTCTCGATGAGGATCAGCTCTGCACCGGTGCCGTAGACACTGGGCAGGGGCTTGACCTCGATGGTGCTGTCGTCCTTGGTCTTTTTGCACAGCAGGTCGATGCACTCGGGCTTGTTGTTCTCAATGCCGATGATGCACTTCGGGATGCCGGTGTACTTCAGCACGGCCTCGATGCCACGGACGATATCATCGCTGCAGTTCAGCATCTCCTGCGTGTCGCTGGTCAGCCAGACTTCACACTCGGAAGCGTTGATGAGCAGGGTGTCCACGGTCTGCTTGGGCTGCAGCTTGACATCGGTCGGGAAGCCTGCGCCGCCCAGACCCACCAGGCCGCACTCACGCACGGCTGCCAGGAAGCTGGCCTTGTCGGTAACCTCAGGTGCCTTCACGGCAGGGTCCACGGCCTGCTTGCCATCGGTCTTGATGACAACAGAGTCGCACATCCGGCCATTGGAGAGACGGAAGGGTTCCACAGCGGCCACGGTACCAGAAACACTGGAGTGGATATTTGCAGAGACAAAACCGCCTGCCTCGCCGATCTTGGTGCCAACAAACACTTCGTCGCCCTTTTTGACCAGGGCTTTCGCCGGAGCGCCGATGTGCTGGCTCATCAGGATGCGTACCTGCGCGGGCAGAGGCATCGGAACTGGTTTGCTTGCAGCGGTTGCCTTGTCATGCGGCGTATGCGCGCCAAGCGCCGCACGTTTCAGCTTGTTCAACATGGAATAAATCCCCCATTCTGCTTGAATTGCCACCCCTGCCCTCATGCGGGCGCACTGCGGCAGGGACAGCAGCTGCTTAACACAGTTATTGTATCATTTTACAGCCGGAAGTTCAACGACAACAGCACCAAAATGATGCAATTTCCTCAATTTTCTTTGCCATTTTTAACGATTAGTCGTATCTAACCAATTGTTTTTTTATTAACAACCACCAACTTCACGCAACTTTACTACCGTTTGCCTTTCTACCGGGATTATGGTATACTGTTGCTAATGACCCTGCGGAACGTCCCCTGCTCCGCATTTGAACGACCGGGCCATGCCCGCCAAGGAGGATCGGATACCATGAAAGTTCTCAAAGCTCTGCTTGCCATCTTCACGTTCTTAGCCGCCGCACTCACCTGCACGCTTCTCTTTGTGCAGGACAGAAACGCCCCCCACTATATTAAGATCTACGAGAACGAGCAGTAAGCGGTTTCTCTGACACAAAAGCCCCCGGAAAGCGGTTCGCGCCGTTTCCGGGGGCTTTTTATGCGTTATGCTGTTTTGGCGTTGTGTGATGCTCAGTTCACGTCGAACAGGCAGACCAGCTGATAGACTGTGCCATTTTCCGTTTTGACAAACGCCACACCGATTCTGTCTGCCAGATTGTATGCGCTGGTATCTTTGAACAGCACATCATACTTGGCACTGCCCTTCACCGCCGGGTTGCCACTTGTCAGACCAGGAATCACATTCTTATCCGTCAGGCCAACTACGATCTTCGCATTGCCACCCATTTTTGCGACAATTTTCTGATACTCTTCTGCGTAGGTAACGGACTTCTCACGGTTTTCCAGCCAGTTGTTCAGCAGTTCTTTTGTGATCTCGCTGTACTTTGCACTGTAATACACCTGACCCAGACCCTCCTTGGAGTCTGCTGCCATGTGATTCACAGTGTCAACCACGTTAGCAGTATCGATATCCGGGATAACCTTATCCGGGTCGGTGGTGCCGTCGCAGGCGGTCAGCATTGCCAGTGCCAGAACACCGGCCAGAACAAGTGCCAGAACTTTTTTGAAACGTTTCATTGCAATGCCTCCTTGATTTTATTTAATCGTTATCTTCACACCCGAGCAGGAATCTTATGTAGGCAAAGGTGCGCTCCTGCCCCAGATTCCGGACCATCAGCAGCAGCTTTTCCAGCAGTGCCCTTGTTTCGGGATGGAGCAGATAGTGATCCTTGCTCTTTTCATAATACTGCCACGGGGATGCGTCGGTGTACTTGTCGCCCAGATAGATCTGACTGGCCGCCACGCGGTCGCAGACCATCTCGCAGACATAGCGCAGGGGCATTTTCATGCCGCCCAGGCCGGATTTGTTGGTTGTGTAGTCGATCCAGTATTCCAGATGGTGCTTGTTGCGGCCCTTATGGTGGAGCCATGCCGAGGAATAGCCCCGGGCGGCGCGCTCTGCCTCGTTGGGGCTGTGGTCGCCCTGATAGTAGATGCAGCCCGGGATGAACTCGGTGGGGCTGTACTTGCTCAGGTCATGGGTCAGGCCCTGCTGATAAAGGCCGCATTCAAAGCAATATTTCATCACCAGCAGTTTATGCCGGGTGATGGTCTCAAAGTGTCCCTTGATGTTCATTGGAGGATACCTCCCCGGAATCTTACCGTTACCCTGCCCTCTTTCAACCTGCGCAGATCGTCGCTCTCCGAAAAATCCTCCCGGTCACGGGTCAGGTTGGGGTTGTAGTAGG
>OHLH01001615.1_pt1 | contig 10605 bp, 8 predicted proteins | sample 1569061 | NCBI WGS metagenome assembly OHLH01 (sample SAMEA3879603, study PRJEB24766) | human gut metagenome | biome: human-associated habitat; feature: feces | place: USA | collected 1985/1987
TGAACTCCAACCTTTGTTAACCTTAAATCTAATACTATGAAAAACACAGTGCAAAGGTAAGGACTTTCCAGATATCTACAAATTATTCCTTCTAAAATCTATGCTATATAACATGTTTTAAGAAGGACGATATCGTCATTAAAAGCCCTTAACAAAAAAGATTGGGACTGTAATCACAGTCCCAACTTTGCAGATATTTCAAGCATCTTCTGGATAGGTTTGATGGCTTCTTTTGCCACTGCTTCATCCACCTTCACTTCCGGCCATTCATATTTCAGCGTGTTATACAGTTTTTCCAGTGTGTTCAAACGCATGAAGTTACATTCGTTGCAAGCGCAGGTACTGTCTTCCGGCGGAGCTGGAATAAAGTGCTTGTCCGGACACTTCTTGCGCATTTCATACAGAATGCCGCTTTCTGTAGCCACAATGAAGTTTTTCTTGTCACTGGCCATGGCGTATTTCAGCAATCCTGCCGTCGAACCGATTTTGTCGGCCAGTTTCGCTACGGCTCCCTTACATTCCGGATGAACCAGGATTTCTGCATCCGGATACTGCTTTTTCACTTCCAGAATCTTTTCTACAGAGAATTTCTCGTGCACATGGCAGGCACCATCCCAAAGCAACATCTGACGCCCGGTAATGGAATTGATGTAATTTCCAAGGTTCTTGTCGGGACCGAAAATCAGCTTTTCATCTTCCGGGAAGCTTTCCACAATCTGGCGGGCGTTGGTAGAAGTTACCACCACATCCGTCACCGCTTTGACTGCCGCACTGGTATTGACGTACGAAATGACTTTGTATCCCGGATGTGCCTTCACAAATTCGGCAAACTTGTCGGCCGGACAACTGTCGGCCAGTGAACAACCGGCATTCAGGTCGGGAATCAGCACTTTCTTGTCCGGACAAAGGATTTTCGCGGTTTCACCCATGAAGTGAACTCCACACATCACAATGATTTTCGCATCCGTTTTGGCGGCCCATTGCGCCAGTGCCAGACTGTCGCCGATAAAGTCGGCAATCTCCTGTATTTCGTCCGCCTGGTAGAAATGTCCTAAAATGACCGCTTCTTTTTCACGACATAACTTTTTAATCTCAGCCTTCAGGTCGAGATTCTTTTCTACGGGTTCATCCACATAACCCTTTTTCAACCATTCTTCTTTATTCATTATTAGATTATATTTTTTCTTCTTTTTAAAAGAAAATATGATACTGATAATATCCCGTTAATAGTGTTCGTAAAAATGATGCTTCTTTTTTTGTTTTTCCGTTATCATCTTTGAGGTGAAGGATATCAGTCACTCATAAACAGGCTTACTGATTGATATCATTATCTTTACCGATTCTATTAACAAATTGTTGATACGTTGCAAAGTTAAAAACTTTTCGGTGATTCATTTCTGAAAATTCAATAAGAATGTGTTTAAACTGTCAGTGAAAATTATTTCTAAGTTTTTTGGATGGTTGGTTTCAAGCCTGCTATAATTGATTTGTGGAATCTTGCAAGAAATAATTTTCATTTTCTATGCGCTCGTTTTTTACACCTTTTCCACCGTTTTCAACAGGGTTATGAATATAGTTTTTATCTTTGCAGCCGAACGTATTTCAAAGATAGGAATTATGGCTGAATTAAGGAAATTGAAGGTGACGGAGATGAACCGCCTGACGGTGGAGGAGTTTAAGGAAGCAGATAAGCTGCCGCTGGTGGTGGTGCTGGATGAAGTGCGCAGTCTGCACAATATTGGAGCGGTATTCCGTACATCGGATGCTTTCCTGGTGAACAGTATTTATCTTTGTGGCATTACGGCTACTCCTCCTCATCCGGAAATGCATAAGACGGCGCTGGGTGCAGAATATACGGTCGACTGGAAATATTTTTCCCGTACGCAAGATGCTGTGAATGAACTCCATGACATGGGGTATACCGTGCTGTCTATCGAACAGTGCGAGGGGAGTACCTTGCTGGATGAGTTGGCATTGGAGAAGGGGAAGAAATATGCCATTGTGCTGGGAAATGAAGTGAAAGGTGTGCAGCAGGAAGTGGTGAATATGTCCGACGGATGTATTGAGATTCCTCAGTATGGCACAAAACATTCCTTGAACGTGTCTGTCACGGCAGGTATCATGATATGGGAGTTTGCGCACAAATTGTTCAAACTGCGTTGAACACTGCTTGTGAATATCCTATTGATAACTTGTTAATTTATTGATTTACACTGTTATATCTGTCCGTTTTCGACTAGCGTAACGACTCTTTCTACCATCTTGTCGTCATCTTCAGGATGGTATTCTTTTTTCAGGCTGGCTCCGAACAGGGCAGCGAACGCCTGATAAAATCCGGCCTTGAAAGGTCCCATGAAGGCCTTGACCAGTTGATAGGAAGACTGGTTGCATTCTCGGTTGACCAGCTTGATCAACAGTTTGCCTTGTGAGAAGGTGAGTTTCTTCATGCGAGGGGTGTACTGTTGTTTCAACCCTTTTTCCACCAGTTTCATGTGTTGCTCTCTGGCTTTCTGATTGGGTAAGGTTTCCATATACTCATACGTTTCAATCACCGCTCTTTTGATTTCCTTAGCCAGAGGTAGCGTCTTTTTTACATCACGGACCAGTTTATAGTAATATCTTTCTTGCCTTTTGTTTTTAAACTTGAGTTTCGGGTAAACGTAAATGTTTCTTAGCGTTATACAAGGTATAGTGTCTCCTTTATAGACGCATACAGGGACTTTATGACCTATAATCACTGTAGGGGTCAATTCCTGGGCATGTGTATAGAGGCAGCTGCTTAGCCACAGAATCATGAATATGTAGAGACTCTTTTTCATATACGCAAAAATAGAAATAATATTCAGATTACGTGGCATAATTAACGTATTTATAGGATGTGTATAACCTTGTGAATAACATGTGGAAAAGGTTTGTTTATCTCTGTGTATCAGTCGTTTTTAGTGGTTTAAATCTGTATGGGCAATCTTCGTGGATGGAATGGGAGGAACAGATGGGAGAAGAGGAGAGTGCGGTTTCTTGGGAAGAGAGGTATGAGGAGTTGAGCGAGCTGGCCGAACATCCTTTTAACGTGAATGCCGTGACGAAGGAAGAATTACAGCAGTTACCGTTCTTGTCCGACCGGATAATTGAAAATCTGTTGTATTATGTATATAAACACGGACCGTTGGTCAGTTTGAATGAGTTGTGGGGAGTGGAAGGGATGGATCGTCAGACGCGTTTGTTTCTGGAAGATTTTCTTTATGTAGGCGAAACGAATCGTGGGGAATCTTTCTCTTGGAAAAATTTTTGGAAATATAACCGTCAGGAAATGTGGATAAGAACTGATTATCCGTTAAACAAGAAGGCGGGGTACGCGGGCATTCCTTCCGGACAAGAGGATAAGCTGTCTTCGAAACGGTATTACGGAGATCCTTTTTATGTGAATATGAGGTACAGATTGCAGTACAGGGATAAAATAGCTGTCAGTTTTGCGGCCGAAAAAGATGCGGGGGAACCTTTTTTCAACCGTTATAACCGGAAGGGATTTGATTTTTACAGTGCATCGGTGCAACTGAAGGATTTCGGACATTTGCATACACTGGTACTAGGCAACTATAAAGCCAGTTTTGGTTACGGACTGGTAATGAACATGGGGTTCGGGATGGGAAAATACACTTCCTTTTCGTCATTAAACCGTGCGGGAAAAGGGTTGAGCAAGTATACTTCCATGAACGAGGCAAATTATTTGCAAGGGGCAGGAGTTTCCTGGAAGTGGAACAGACGATGGGTGTGGACTGGATTCTTTTCTTTCCGCAATCAGGATGCTACGGTGGATAATGGGTGTATAACTACGTTGAAAACCGATGGATATCACCGTCTGAAAAAGGATATGGAAAAGAAAAATTCAGTTTTCAATACCTTGGCAGGTAGTAATTTACGTTATGACGGAAAGTATTTTGAAGGTGGACTGACGATTGTTTATAATGTTTTCAACAAGGTGTTGAATCCGGTGGAAAGATTGTATAACCGTTATTATCCTCGGGGAAAGTATTTCTATAATGTAGGTGTGAATTATAAATGGTATAAGGGGAAGTTTATTTTTTCCGGGGAAACGGCCATCGACAAGCAGGGTAAGGTAGCTACATTGAACCAGCTGACTTATTCACCGACTGTGAATACCTCATGGATAGTTATTAACAGGTATTATGATAAGAAATACCAGAGTTTATATAGCAATGCCTTTGGTGAAAATTCCAGATTGCAAAATGAAACCGGAATTTTTATTGGGCTGGAAACAAACTTTTTACGGAATATCAAGCTATTGTGTTCCGTAGATTTCTTTTATTTCCCATGGTACCGTTATTTAGTGGACAAACAGAAAACAACAGGAATGGAAGGTGTTTTTCAACTATCTTATTCACCGTTAAATTCACTGGATATGTGGATAAAATACAGTTATAAGAATAAGGCTAAAAACTATAAAGAGTCGGATGAAGAGAAGTATGTGTTACCTGATATCCGGCAGCGTCTGCATTATCAGCTGACTTATTCACCGGTGAAATGGGTGCAGTGGAAAGCGGTGGTGGAATATGTGCGTTCATCCGTGTTCCGGAAAGAAGTATCCAATGGAGTGGCGTTGGGGAGTAGTCTGAAATTGGAAATCCCTCGTTGGAATGTACGGGCTTTTTTGAGTGGAGCTTGGTTTCGTACAGAGGATTATGCTTCACGGGTATATTTGTATGAACAAGGATTGTTGTATGCGTTTTCCATGAGGGCCTTGTATGGAAAAGGGGAACGGTTGGCTGTAGGAATGGATTATAACTGGAAGAAACGGATGTTTTTTCAGATGAAGTGGGGATGGACACATTACAGAGACCGGAACTTAATTGGTTCGGGAGCAGAGGAAATTCAGGGAAACCAAAAATATGATTTACAGTTTCAGGTGCGGTTTAAGTGGTGATTTTCTGAAGTAAGAACATAAAAAAAGGAGTACCGCTGTACTCCAACCTTTGTTAACCTTAAATCTAATACTATGAAAAACACAGTACAAAGATACGGAATTCTGGAAATAATGCAACTCCTGAGGTGAAAATAACGGGTTTTATAACATGATTTAAAGAAAACTCCCATCCTGTTAAATCCTATTTTGATTTTAACAGAACGGGAGTTTCTATTTTAACGTTTTATTTTGCGTTGATTTCAGCTATTTCCTTGGTGGCTACTTCCAGTGCTTCATTGATGTTGCTGCAGATATTCTCTTTTCCAAGCAGTTCATAGAAACCGGATTTTTCCAGCACTTGATGTACTTTCTCATTGACACCCGACAGGATGATGTGAATGTTTTCTTTTTGTGACATTTCACATAGGGTCGTGAGGTTATGGATACCTGTGGAATCAATGAAAGGAACTTTTCGCATACGGATGATGCGGATTTTCGGACGGTCGCCCAACCGGGACATGATTTCTTCGAACTTGGTGGCGATACCGAAGAAATACGGACCATTGATTTCATATACTTCCACGCCTTGCGGGATGACCAGATGTTCTTCGTGTACTTCCAGGTCGGATTCGTTGTTGGGGTCTATTTCGTCTGTGATGACAGAAATCTTGGTTGTTTCCATGACACGCTTCATGAATAGTACACAGGCAATCACCAGACCGACTTCAATGGCTACTGTCAAATCGAAGATAACCGTCAGGAAGAAGGTGATGAGCAATACCACTACATCCGACTTTGGATTTTTCAACAGTCCTTTGAACACCCTCCATCCACTCATGTTATAAGAGACAATGACCAGTACGCCGGCCAGGCAAGCCATCGGAATGTATTGTGCAAGGGGCATCAGGAAAAGGAGAATGAGCAGCAACACTACGGCATGTACGATACCGGCAACGGGCGACTTGCCTCCATTATTGATATTGGTCATCGTGCGGGCAATGGCTCCAGTGGCAGGAATACCTCCGAAGATAGGGGATACAAAGTTGGCGATACCTTGGGCGATGAGTTCCGTGTTGGAATCATGACGGTCACCGATGACACCGTCGGCCACGGCTGCAGAAAGTAAAGATTCGATAGCTCCCAGTACAGCAATGGTGATGGCTACAGGAAACAGGTTCTTGATGGCTTCCCAATCGAGTGCCGGAACGGCTGCTTCTGGAAGTTGTGACTTGATGCTGAAACGGTCGCCGATGGTATCGATGCAGGTGATTCCTCCATACATTTTCAGGTAGTATACTCCTACGGTTACCAGAATGATAGCTACCAATGACCCCGGAATCTTTTTGGAGAATTTAGGCGTGATGGCAATGATGAACACGCTGACCACACTCACTATGACATTCCACCAATTAACCGTATCGAAGTGATGGAAATAAAGAATCCATTTTCCAATGAAATCTCCCGGTACTTTTTCACCTTGGAAATCGAGTCCGAAAATATCGGCAATCTGGGTGGTGAAAATCGTGACGGCGATACCGCTGGTAAAGCCGATGATGATAGGGTAGGGAATAAATTTGATGACGGTTCCCAGTTTAAATACTCCTAATAATATAAGGAGAATACCGGCCATCATAGTGGCTACCATCAGTCCTTCGATTCCGTACTGCTGGATGATACCATAAATGATGACGATAAAAGCGCCGGTTGGTCCGCCAATCTGTACCTTGCTTCCTCCCAGAAACGAGATGATAAAACCGGCCACAATGGCTGTGATGATTCCTTTTTCCGGACTTACTCCGGAAGCAATACCAAAAGCAATGGCTAATGGCAGGGCAACAATTCCCACGATGACACCTGCCATCAGGTCGGTCATCAGGTCGGCCTTGGTATAGGTTTTCATCATGGTGAAAAGTTTGGGTTTGAATTCTAATCCTTTCATCTATCTTAAAAATGTTACTAATTTAAAAAGAAGCACAAAAGTATATATTTTCTTATATTTGAGCGACCTTTGCTTTAATTATCTTTGAAAAAGATACTGTAAATGGAAAAAGAACCGGGTTTGATTCAAGAATATACCATTTATATGAAATTTTGTTGGGTCTATCTTATTGTGTTTGATTTGGAAAACTATTTTGGAGCGTGAATTGTTTTATATGTAGATAACCTTATTATAAAAGGATAAAGCGTTAATAAAATAGAAAAATAAAATTGTAATGATTACAAATTTGAATAAAACTTCTATATTTGTAGTGCAAACTTAAAAACGTAATTTATTCATCAACTTAATAACTAATAGATATGGGAAAAAGCATTAAAGGAACAAGAACCGAGAAAAATTTGGCAATCTCTTTTGCAGGTGAATCACAAGCCAGAATGCGCTATACTTATTTCGCAAGTGCAGCCAAGAAAGAAGGTTTCGAACAGATTTCAGCTATTTTCTTGGAAACAGCTGAACAGGAAAAGGAACATGCTAAGAGAATGTTCAAGTGGTTGGAAGGTGGAATGGTGGAAATTACAGCCAGCTATCCTGCCGGAGTAATCGGTTCTACATTGGAAAATTTGAAGGCTGCAGCTGCAGGCGAGAATGAAGAGTGGAGTCTGGATTATCCGAAATTTGCCGACATCGCCGATGAAGAAGGTTTTCCAGCCATCGCAAAGATGTATCGTGAAATTGCTGTAGCCGAAAAGGGACACGAAGAAAGATACTTGGCTTTCGTGAAGAATATTGAAGATGAAACCGTATTCAAGAAAGACGTGGAAGTGGTATGGCAGTGCCGTAATTGCGGTTATATTTATGTAGGAAAGGAAGCTCCCGAGGTATGTCCGGCTTGCTTGCATCCACAGGCTTATTTTGAAGTGAAGAAAAATAATTACTAATCCATTTTGATTGCATGACAACAAAGAAGGACTGTGGCTGTTTGTTCAGCGGCAGTCCTTTTTTTGTAAGGTAAAATACCTATTTCAAGGTATTGCGTCGTGCGTAGTAAGTTCTCATTTTTGTATATCAAATTTTAAATGCAATAAATATGAAAATAAAGTCGGTTATAGGTCGTGAAATACTCGATTCACGAGGAAATCCTACTGTAGAGGTAGAAGTGAAACTAGAGTCTGGTGTGATAGGACGTGCTTCTGTACCGTCGGGAGCTTCTACGGGTGAACATGAAGCGTTGGAATTGCGCGATAAGGATGCACATCGTTACGGAGGAAAGGGAGTCTTGAAGGCTGTCGAGAATGTAAACAAGGTGATTGCGCCGGCATTAATCGGTTGGTCTGTATTGGATCAGCGGAGTATTGATAAGAAAATGCTGGAACTGGATGGTACGCCAACCAAATCTAAGTTGGGAGCCAATGCCATTTTAGGTGTATCGCTGGCAGTGGCCAAAGCTGCTGCTGCTTATTTGCAGATACCTTTGTACCGGTATATCGGAGGAGTCAATACATTTGTGATGCCGGTTCCGATGATGAATATCATCAACGGAGGTTCACACAGCGATGCTCCCATCGCTTTTCAGGAATTTATGATTCGTCCGGTAGGGGCACCTTCTTTCCGGGAAGGCTTGCGCATGGGAGCGGAAGTGTTTCATGCCCTGAAAAAAGTGTTGCACGATCGCGGGCTGAGTACGGCCGTAGGAGATGAAGGTGGATTTGCTCCGGCATTGAAAGGTACGGAAGATGCACTGGAGTCTATTTTGGCGGCCATCCAGCAGGCTGGATATGTGCCAGGAAAGGATGTGATGATTGGAATGGACTGTGCCTCTTCTGAGTTTTATAAGGATGGGGTGTATGATTACACTATTTTTGAAGGTGAAAACGGGAAAAAGCGTACTTCGGACGAACAGATTGCCTATCTGGAAGAATTAATCAATAAATATCCGATTGATTCCATTGAAGATGGAATGAGTGAAAACGATTGGGAAGGATGGAAAAAACTGACGGAGCGGATTGGAAACCGTTGCCAGTTGGTAGGAGATGATTTGTTTGTGACGAATGTGGAATTCCTTTCAAAGGGAATCGCGATGGGATGTGCCAATTCTATTCTGATTAAGGTAAATCAGATTGGTTCGCTGAGTGAAACACTGGATGCCATTGAGATGGCTCACCGTCATGGATACACCACAGTGACGTCTCACCGTTCGGGAGAAACAGAAGATGCGACTATTGCGGATATAGCGGTGGCTACGAACAGTGGCCAGATCAAGACGGGGTCATTGAGCCGTTCCGACCGTATGGCGAAATACAACCAGTTGTTGCGTATTGAGGAGGAACTGGGTGATTTGGCTGTGTACGGTTATAAGCGTATCAAGTAATTAAAAGATTCATTTAGCCATGAAAAAAGAATACAGAGCTGCCGCGGGCGGTTCTGTATTTTTTTGTTGAATACTTTTGTTAAGGGATTTAATTGAAATATGGTAGATGGTTAATATGTGTTGTAAAACATGATTTTTTAGCTGTTTCTTTTGTGGTTTCAACCGGAATGTTTACTTTTGCACTGTGTTTTTCATAGTATTAGATTTAAGGTTAACAAAGGTTGGAGTTCAGCGGAACTCCTTTTTTTATGTTCTTACGTGAGGTTTCCTTTTTTCTGATGCCTGAACTGTTTTTATCTGTCTGTTTTTTGCAAGCCGTTTTTCAGTTTTTCCCATGAGCGGCCTTCCCGTTCTTTTCTTGTAAGCGTTCCGTTTGTTTTCTCTTTATGCGTGCTTTATTCTAGAAATGTCGGTAAGATAACCTTCCGCTGCCTTTATGTTTTCCATGTTTCCGGTAGGGGAGCCGTACGTTTTCCTGCCGTGAAACGTAGGTTTCCGCCGGGGAAAACGTATGTTTCCCGGTAGAAAAACATAAAAACTATCGGGAGTCTTGGGAAAGAATGTGCCTGCGGTTTTAAATTGTCGAGGTGATTCAGGTTGTGCTGCATGGAAAAATCACGGTTTTGGGACAGGCTTTACTGTCTTTGTTTTCTGTTTTATCGGAAGTCTTTTCTGATTTTTTTGGCGGAATAAAAACTTCCGTCAGTATTACCTAGTAAGGAAACATAAAAAATGCGGGTCTTCCTGTGCAAAAATGTCCTTGCGGTGGGAGATTTCCGTAGTGCCATTTGCCTTGCCACATGGAAAAAACCGGTTCTGGAGCTGTAGCTCCGTTTCCAGTTTTTCAGGAAATTTTTTTCGGATTTTCTGCTTTTCTGGAAAGGAATTCCGGTCGGGATTTCCCAGCGGGGCGAAGAAAAAGGTTGTCAGATTTATTTTTTTTCGTCTTCCGATTGGCATGAGGGAAATTCTTGTCCTTTGGATGACATAAAATTGGCAGTTCCTGGGAAGTTTCTGTTCTCCGGCTGGCATAAAAATGACTGTTCCCGGGAAACAGATCCGGAAGACCATGGATTTTTTGGGGGGTCAGAAACGAATTCTTTTCAGTTTTTTCTCCGCCCTTTGAAAAAATACAGCCCAAGTATGGATAGATTTTTCTGTGTCTCCATCGGTTTTTCCCGTTGCATGACGGTTGTTCAGCCGGTTTCTTCGTGTGTGCAGCTGCAAGTTCCTTTGCGCGTACATGTTCTTCTTTTTCGTGTACATGTATGTGCGCGTACACACGCCCGCGCGAAATATATAATGTAGGGCTGTTCCCGTCTGTTTCCGGAGTGGTCGGAAAAACATGTCCTTCAACACGTTCTTTTCCAGCGACTT